>LFRM01393715.1_pt1 | contig 22574 bp, 24 predicted proteins | sample 618341 | NCBI WGS metagenome assembly LFRM01 (sample SAMN03654438, study PRJNA283298) | anaerobic digester metagenome | isolation source: pool of bioreactors CSTR01a, CSTR02a, and CSTR03a thermophilic anaerobic... | place: Denmark: Kgs. Lyngby | collected 2014-05-21 | reverse complement strand
AACGAATTGCTCTTTATCAAAGCAAAGGTTTTAAAATTACGTTTCACGGAAAGGAAGTGGTTCACCATTGAATTTATAACCTATCTTGGTAGTAATACTCCCTTTTTTAATATTATCAATTATGTTGTTGATAACCCCTTAATCCTTATTGTGGTAGCAGTAGTAGCGATATTATTTATCAGGCTACTGCGTTTTTCACTTCAAATTGCAGGATCTATTTTGATAGTTCTTGCAATCTTTTATTTTGCAAAGTTTTTATTTTAAGGAGGATTTGCTCGATGAGGATTAATGCACTTATTCGAAAAGTTAAAAACAAGATTGCGATGTTGACAGCCTTGGTTATAACTTTCGCGTATACCAATCCGGCATTAGCTGATGTCACAGAAGTCGATGCAGCTAGTTTCAATGCCAAAGTATTAGGTGTTTTGGAAAAATACCTGACTCCGCTTGGCGGCACAATAATCCTTATCGCCATAGTTGTTGGAGGGGTAAAGATGCTGTTAAACGCTTATTCACCCGATAAACGCAAAGAAACTATGAGCGGATTGGGATATGTGTTACTAGGGGCAGCATTTGTTGGTGGAGCCATGTTTTTTGCCGGCGTTTTACTGGGGCTCGGCAAATCCTTTAACGGATAGGTGATAGCGTCAACAACCCCCGGAATAAATTCCGAGGCTTGAGCCTCTAGTTGACTAGCCTCAGCCCGTTAGGGCTACGTTAGGCAGGTCAGGATACCCTGGGATGCGTGCCCAAGTTCCAGGCTCTATCGTCAGTGGTTAAACAGTTCTGAGGGGTAGGAACAGTGCTGCTGGCCTAACAAGCCTGCCTAACATTGGCGATGGGCAACCAACTCCGAAAGGAGGTAGGCTTTATGTTAGTCTACGTTATTAACCAACACGGCAAGCCATTGATGCCGTGCAGTCCAAGAAAAGCAAGACTGCTGTTAAAAGAACAAAAGGCTAAAGTAGTTAGCGGGTATTTTAATTTGGGAAAGCTGGACGGTACAAAAGTAAGTGCATCAGCGAGCTATAAGAAATTAAGGCTTCTCGAAAGAGCAAACACATTCCTATGTGAGAGGAGGGAAAGCGGCTTCCTCCCCGGAATTAATTCCGGGGTTTCCGCCGCGTAAATTTCTGTGACAGAATTCATAATGCCTTTGGATATAACAGGTGAAGAAAAAATGATTGGCGGGGTGTTGTCACTCCGCCAAATTGCATATTTAGGTGCTGCCTTTGTAGCGGTATTCTTCTTTAGTTTACTATCAATTCCGGTTGCATTAATAGTGCTTGGAGACTTATTAATACTGGTTGTTGCGGTCACCCTGGCTTTTATAAAAATTGACCAGTTTCCCAACGTTTCTACCGGTATCAGCCTGGACAAGTATATCTTACTTTGGTTACGTTTTCGTAAACTTCAAAAAACCTATTGTTTGGAGGAATTAAATGAGTAATCTATGGGTTTCAATTATATTCTTGGTATTGATTATTGGAACAATATTATTCTTCAAAGTTCTTATAGATCGTGTTGAACGTGGTAATCATTATGAAGCAAAAGAAAGTAAGGAAACCAGACAAAATAACGGCAAAAAAATACCGGTACAAGATTTCATAGACGTTAAGGATATAAAAAGAAACGTAATAGTTAGATCTGATAACAATTACACGATGGTTATAAGGGTCGGTTCTGTTAATTATTATTTGATGTCTCCGGCAGAGCGTTCCGTGGTAATCAATGGTTTATTAGGTGTAGCCAATTCAATCAGCTTCCCAATACAGATATTTTCTACTACCGAATTAATTGACACCATGGATGCGGTTAAGGAGATCAAGATTCATTACTCTGATCTGCCTAGTGCTCTTAAACCTTATAGCGCCTATTTAGCCGAAGCCCTTACATCGTTACGGTACGATCAAAGTGTAATGGTAAAACATTCATATATCATAATACCGTATTACACCCGGGACGGTTTTGAGGCTGCTTATTCAGAATTAATGCGCCGGGCAATCATACTAATTGATGGGTTAGCTCAGGCCGGCATTAAAGCAAGCGTACTTACAACCAATGAAATTGTAGACTTTTTACATGGAGTAATGAACAGAGAAGATACTCTGAAACCATCGGAAGTAATAGAAGCAGGAGGGTTAGATCTATATGTTGGATAGAGACATAATGCGGGGAACAGCCCGTATTAAAGATATAATCGCACCAGATGGCATTGAACTTTACCAGACAGAGTTCAGGCAAGGGCATAAATACGGCAGAACTTTGTTGTTGTCTACATACTGCCGAAAAACCTATTTAGGTTGGCTGGACGAAGTATTAAACCTGGGCGATATAGATTATTCTGTCCACGTCGAACCCGTGCCCGATCGTATGGTAATCGACCAATTAACCAAAAAGATTGCCTCACTTGAAGCCCAGTTTCTGATCGATCAAGAAAAGGGCAACATCTATAAGATACCTCAGCTGCGGCAGGCAATACAGGATTTAGAAGAAATACGGGATGCTATTTACTCTAACCGGGACAGAATGTTTTATCTTACGGCAACATTCACTATTTACGCAAAAAGTTTGTCTGAACTCGATTATTTAACTAATAACTTAAAATCACTATTAGCCAGAAGGGCCTCTAAAGCCCGGACTATGCTGTTTATTCAGGATAAAGCCTTAAAGACGTCACTACCTTTTGGCAACAACGAATTAAACATATACCGTAACGCCACACTAGGCGGAGTAGTATCCATGATGCCGTTTACCGGATTTGAATACTCCCATTCAAACGGCATTTTACTGGGAGTAAACTACTTCTCGCGTACACCGATATTTTACAATTCCTTTATTGGTCCGCCAGAACTGCCTAATCCTCATGCAATATATATTGGATGGTCTGGTTCGGGGAAAACAGTATTTATTTCTACCAAAGCTCTCAGGTCAGCCTTGCACTTAATAAAAAGTGTTTTAATTGATCCAGAGGAAGGACATATTGCGGCCTGGGTGAAAAGAGCAGGAGGAACAGTGATTGAAATAGATCCTTCCAAGCCTCCTATGATAAACCTCATGGAAATTGACGTTGAGGAAGATCCGGAAACAGGACCACGAGTAAATATACTGGATAAAATAGCGGAAATCCGTTCAATATTGGGGCTGGTTGTGGAGCGGCAAACCGGACAGGGCTTAACAGCAGAAGAAATAGTGGCCATAGAAGAAGCAGTTCGGGAAACTTACGCTAAATTTGGTATTAACTCTGATCCACGCAGTCTTTATGAAAATGCTCCCGGGCAGTTATCTGTATCGGGGCGCAAGAAACAACTTCCCACCATTTCCGATTTACAGCAAGCTCTGGAAGGGAAATACAGAGCTGAACGCATCCAGACACTTATTAAGCCGATGTTATATGGCGGTTCATTGGGGATGTTTGATGGCCCGTCAACGGTACGACTGCAGGATGAATTATTGGTCTGTTTCGATATTCACCGTATCAAAGATGAGTTTACCAGGCTATACACTATGTCTGTCATTTTGGGTTGGGTATGGGCAACATTTACCCAAAAGCAACCGCATATCAAAAAAGATGTTTACGTTGATGAAGGTTGGATGTTTGCCCGTCACAAAGATACGGCAGAACATCTGGAGCAGTTGGCACGTCGGGCAAGAAAGTATAAGACTGGGTTAAATATAGCTTCCCAGTCTTTTATTGAGTTTACCCGTAGTGAGCAGGGGAAAGCGATACTCGGCAGCTGTGCTACCAGCATAATATTAAAACCCCACCCATCCCAGATCGACGCTATTCAGGAAATATATCACCTTTCCGATGGAGCAAGGCAATTTATAGAAAACGCCCCCACCGGCTCTGGATTATTGATAACCGAAAAGAATGTTGTGCCTATTTATAATCAGTTAATTCCAGTAGAACTAGAAATATTAGGTTTGGGGGGGTAATTATGAGGAAACTCCTTACCTTTATGTGTTCGCTTTTGTTTTTGCTGGTATTGGCAATGCCGGCACAAGCGGCCAATTTCAGTATTGATCCTCAATATGAACACGTTGGCGAAGGGAAATTAGCTGGATTTTTAAATATATACTGGAAAACATCAGACCCTAATATAGAACAAATATCCATACAAGTAGAAGCCAACAATGCTTTCAGTGAAATACCAATAAAAACAATTCAAACTGGCGGGCAAACCCAAGGGGTCTGTGTCATTTCAATTAATTGGGCTGACAGAAGTAATTATAACCAAAGGGCGCCCAATAACACTGCTTTCAATATAGTTGCTTCTGACGGCGTAGAAGAAATCCGAAAAACGGGAACTGTTGGTCCTACAACTACCAGAAGCAATGAAAACGAAGAAACTCAGACCGCACAACAAACTCGGCTTACACAAGATCAAGATGAAGGTGGTTGGGTTGATAAAATGCTGGCCGCCCCTATAAATGGGGCAGTTAAGGCTCTAAGAGCTTTAGGTCTGAAAGATTTAGATGTCCTCTTGTTTAATAAAGGTGTAGAAAATTACTTTATACCTCCATTTATTAGTCAAAATGCCTGGCACAATATAGCGAAATGGTTTAACGTTTTTTATTATGCTGCTTTCGGACTAATACTGTTAGGCTTGTTCTATACCGGCGCTAAAATTATCTTTACGGCTTATACTCCTAAAAAGCGAGAACAAGCTATGAAAAGTTTAAGTCGCTTCCTGTATGCGTTTGTAATAATAATTGCGGCCCCGCTTATGATTCGTTTATTCATAGAAATCAATAACGCCGGGGTTGAAATGATTGCCGGTGTTACTGAAAACATGGGGTTATTAAATCAATTTCAGGCCGACAGTGAAGGGGCTGGAGGTTCTTTTATCACAAATCTTTACACCGGTCATGTCTTAACTACTGCCATAGTAAGACTTGCTCTGGTAACATTGATGATCTACTTTAATATTTTGTACCTGATTCGTGCTTTGGTACTAGCCGGATTACTGGCTTTAACGCCTATATTAATATGGCTCTGGGCTATGACTGATAACGAGACAGCTATAAAAATATGGTTTGGTGAGATTACGTCAGTTACTTTTATGCAATTCTTACATGCGTTTTCCTTATTGTTTTTCTTGACGTTCACAAACTCATTAAATCTATGGTGGGCCACTGTTGTGGCATTGTTTATGGTAATCCCATTTACAAATGTCCTGCGAAACATCTTCCAAGGGTTTCTGAGATTCTTGGGAATCAATGAAGAAGGGTTAGCTGCAGGCGGGATGGGTATGATAGGTGGCCTGGCAGCTATGGGAAGAGCCACTTTGCGACCGGGGGCAGGAATATCTGGAAACAGTTCATATTCGCCCATTCCAAGTGGCTCTGTTACTGGAAGTTCCAGTAGTCCTTTTGGAGTAATTAATGCTCCCACGTCACCACAAGCCCAAGGCAGTTTAGCCACTTTATCTAAGATTTCACCAGTAATATCGAAAGTTGGCAGCGTTGTCGGGACAGGTGTAGGAATGGCTATGGCCATACCATTGGTAGGCGTTAACCCAGGCTTAGCGTCAACGGTTGGTACTATGGGTAAAAATATCACACAAGGAGCAATAGGTTTAGCTGGCAGGGGAGTAGCACTAGGCGGTATGACTGCAGGCAATATATTAAAAGCCGGCTCAGTCTCTAAAGGTATAAAAGACACTGCCACCCTGCAAATTCCAATAGATCCGGAGCAATATCCGGGTTATGCAGGAATGACCCATGAAACAAAAGCCCCAGAATCCACAAGCCATGCGGCATTAGGATTATTAGGTGCAACATTTAGCTCCAATCCAATCCAAGGTTATGAAAAGGGACAAAATGTCTATAAAGCAAGTTCGGCAGCTATTGATACTGCCAAACAATTTGGAAACAGGCTCGCAGATCCAAGTCAATGGAAAAATGATGAGAACGCAGGGACTAATAATTTAACAATATCACCAAACCCCAGAACAACTATGAATACTCAGTTAAACACTGGCAACAGAGACTCAGAACCTATGCAATGGAGAACTTAATCAACGAAAAACCTATTCAGTGGGATAACTAGGCTTGGACGGAGCGATCGGGGGGGTAGATGAACCGAGAAGCTTCGTAATTTAGGAAGTCGTCACGGTTAAGTATAGTTTAGGAGGGGTACTGATGAAGCGGATTTTGATAATACCTTTATTGTTTATTGGGATTATAATGTTTAGTCCGATAGTATTAGCTGATGAATTTGATAACGATAGCGTCCAAGAGGCCGTAATGGTAGAGAAAACTACTGTTATGACAGAAAGTGGCGTGCAAAGTATTTCACCCGAAGAAGGAGTTAGACGAATTAATACAGCCTTGCTAAACCTATACAAAGCAGGAGCTTCTATGATTCCTAATATTGCTTTAACAGCACTGGTAATTGGAGCAATAATGGCTATGTTTGCAGCAGCTTTAAGCCTGGAAAAACTACTTAGAGCTTCAATTGTAGGTATGGTAGTGGTACTTATTGCTGTTGCTATAGTATATGCTGGTCCACTTTTAACTGCTATGGCTAAAGGATTCGGCGAAGGACTGTAACCTCAATATCAATTAAAAGCACATAATTAATGAAAGCCTCATGTTCGGTTGAACATGGGGCTTTTTTATGAACAAAAATTACAAAAATCTTGCGAGAGCAAGGAAAGCAGCCATTGTCTCCCTTCAGGAGACTCGGTATGCAATATGCGGATGTTAACCGCAATAAATCTGGGAGGGATAAAATGATTGCTGTTGGTCAGAAGATTTTAGTTCCCCGTACCGGTGGAACAAAAACCGAAGGCTGGATAAAAGCAATTATCGACCGGGATCACATCTTGGCCGAATTTCCCTTGGGCGAAACGTACCGGGGGAAAGAAATCCCCGAAGAATATCGGGGAAAGACAGGACAAAAAGTCCTGTCCATAAAAGAGCTAGAGTTTATCTAGCTAAAAAGCCCACACCTATCCCCGGGGTGTGGGCTTTTGCTTTTTTTCAGAATACTTGCTTAAAAACCGGGTGTTTGTATGGCTCTCTTATAAAAAGGGGGCCATTATCTTTCTGGGCTAAAATCAGCCAATGATATACGTCTTAGAATATACCTTCTAAGACATTTTCTTGTTGATATTCATATAAAAATGTCCTAGAATAAAGTATAAACAAAGAGATTATAATGTCCTAGAATAATTCCCGCAAAACTTTATTCCAAAAGCCTCACTACAATCCAGATAGAACTTTCAAAATAAACATTTTGGTTACAAGAGAGTTAATAAGGGGGTTAATATGTATGTCGGCTTGTTTTTATTGCAACAGAAGGGCTGTTGAATCGGTGGGAATCAGTATATTGCCAGGCTTGAAGATGGGACAGAGATAGCCGGCTATGAAATTTTATTTGGTGATTATACCCTCGGCCGATTCGCGTGGAAGCTAGCAAACGTCCGACGACTGGAACAGCCTATACCCGCTAAAGGCAAGCAAGGACTATGGAACTGGATATATGCAGCCTAAGTATATAATCTTGAAAACCCTACTTGTCTGAAAACACAGGAATAACCGGGAGGGATAATAGTGATGCGTTATTTTGAAACCCACAAGCCATATTACGCAATTATGGCAGCCAGGAGCAAAGAAGAAGCTATTGAGATTTATACCAGAGATATTGCAGACAATGAAGATGATTGCTTACAAAAAGAAATGAAAGAGGTTACCCAGTTGGAAGCATTTCTTAAATTTGCAGCATCTGCCAAGGATGAAATGGGCCTGACTACAGTTGGTCAAGCATTAGATGAATTCCATAATTCCGATATATTGCTCTTGGATAATGCTTTGTTGTACTTACAAATGATTCTTTATACTGTGTTATAGGGGAGTAGTAATAGCTTGGCTAATAACAATAACGGAACAGCGGTGAGGCCATCCAAATGTTTTTGTTACTCCTTTGAGGGGATTTGTAGTTGAAGATAAAGGAAGGATTTACAGTGCTGGACTATATCAATTACTTACAAAACGATTCCAAAGATCCTAAGACAATAGAAGCATATACAAAGTCAGTTCGAGAGTTTCAGAAATGGTATGCTGAAACTACGGGACAAGAATTTAAGCCTGAATTGATTACTTCATTAGATATAAAAGATTTTATGAGCTGGCTTGCTACCAATCAAAAGCAAGCTCCCCGAACCATAAACAAAAAACTGGGAGCCTTAAAAAACTATTTTAATTATCTGGTTGAGGAAGAAATTATTACAGTAAATCCTACGACCAGAGTAAAATCAAAAAAGATTTCTTCCCTCCAAAAATCCCCAAGATGGCTGACCAGACACGAACAGGCCAAGGTACTCCACTGCATAGAAAAAAACAAAAATCCCCAAAAGAGAGCAAGGGATTATGCTATTGCTCAATCAATGTTGCAGGCAGGATTGAGAGTATTTGAAGTTGCTGCCTTAAATGTGGATGATATAGATTTAAGACGCGATATACTGATCATCCGCGAAGGAAAGGGCAAGAAGATGGCTGTTCTGCCAATAAATAAAGACTTACATAAAGCATTGGCGGCCTATTTAGAGGTAAGAGAATCCGATATAGATGCCCTATTCGTATCAGGAAAGAAAAATCGTTTAACAGTGCGTGGCATAGAACATCAATTTAGAAAGTATTTTGACCAGATCAATCTGCACGATGCCACGGTACATTCACTGCGCCATTCGTTCTGCCGAAATCTATTAGACCAGGGGCAAAATCTAACAGTGGTAGCGCAATTAGCCCGTCATGAGAGCTTAGATACTACCAGAATTTATGTAACTCCCAGTAAAAGAGATCTGCGATTAGCAGTTGAAAAAATTAATTGGGAGGATTGAGGCATACAGCGGAATCCAAAATAAAAGATTTATTGTGCAGGCTTTGAGCCTGCTTTTTTTATGGCCAAATGAAACTGAGGGGAGGAAAGCGTTTAATACGTTTGATATGAGAGATTTTCTAAAAAACATGGCAAAAAAGAAAGCCTCAAAATGGATAATGAAAACCATAATACTACCCAATCTTCCTGTGATTCTGCTCATATTGTTAGTTATGATTATTCTTCTGACTATTTATGGAGCTATGTTTTCCGGCAGTCCAGTTGCAGGAGGGGACACCAACTTAGACAACATTATTGACGAAACAGATAAAGAGGTAATAGAAAACTATAAGGCTTTTGCAGACAACTGGAATATATATAATACTTGGCTGGATACAGGAGAAGGTGGCGTACAATCCATCAATGAATTTCTTGATTCCCATAACATCAATACAGAGCATATCAGTGAGGACATTTGGATGGATATTGACGAAATTGTGAAGCACAACGAAGAACATCAGACCTATGGTAGTATGATCAATGTTCATGAATTAATAGATAGAGATGGAAAAGATAAGGCTTTGATAAATAACTGGGGAACAATCCAATCATATATATCTTGGTGGATGCTGCAACACTCTGAAACAGTGGAAGAAATACCAGAAAAGTTATTTGAAGAATTTATAAAGGAGATGCATCCCAAATTTAAGTATAGAACATCTATCCGAACCGATTGTTATTGGGTAGAAGACGAAGAAAATGGTGGCTACTGTGCATGTACTTATACTACAGAATACTTATTAATTGAAGCAGATACTATGCGAGGGCATTTTGCGTATGAGTATGAATGGTATGTAACGTATGACAGCCACGGGTGCGAGACTAGTTATGAAGTATTGGCTAATACCATTGATCTATCTCCAAACGGAAACCGGTGGTACAAACTCGAACAATGGCTGGTAGAACATTTCGAAATACCGGAAAGCGATGCTCAAGATGTAAGACTGGCTTTTATAAACGCCGAAACAGCATTTTACGAGGAGTCGGAAGTAATTGCATGGATGCTGGAAAGACAGCCTTACTTATTAACCAATCGAGTTCCGTTAGGTTCGGTACCATTTTATATTCAAGAAATATGCAGAGAAGCGGCTGAAAAATATGGGATACCATATGAAATACTGATGGCCATTGCCCATCGTGAAACCGGGGGCAAATTTGACCCCACTGCATATAATCCGACAACCGGAGCTACAGGATTAATGCAGTTCCTTCCTTCAACATGGGAGGCTTTTAAGGTAGATGGTAATGGTGATGGGGAAATTAATATATACAATGCAGCAGATGCCATCCATTCTGCCGCTAACTATCTGCGCAGTTTGGCGGGTAAGGACTTAGATCTTCGAAAAGACAAAAATCTGATACTGGAGATATTAGCTCAATATGGAGGCAACCCGCTTACTCAGGAAGCTAAAAGTTATGCTACTGCTGTCTATAATATTGCTTCCCGGTTTAATACATTAAATATTTTAGGAACTTCTGGGTATGTTTTCCCTTTGCGGGGTAAAACTTTAGCAAACATAACCAGTGGTTACGAAATGCGGTATCACCCCACCAAGGGGGTATATAAAATGCACACCGGCATAGATTTGTCAGCTGACATGGGGGAACCAGTGTATGCGGTATGTGCAGGCATTGTTTATCTTGCCGGCTGGTACGGCGATTATGGTATTACTGTAAAAATTTTGGGCCAGGATCAATTGCTTCATATGTACTGTCATCTTTCCAGCGTGGCTGTTAAAAGCGAACAACAAGTTGAAGCGGGTATGCTGATTGGTTATGCAGGAAGTACAGGAGAAAGCACCGGTCCACATCTACATTACGAGGTACGAAGATCTCCGTATAATTATGGAGATGATATTAACCCTATATCAATATTACAACAAGCAAAACTGTATTAAATAGATTGATATATCAATGATTTTTTATCCAACAGGTATTGACTTTGGAAGGGGCCATCGTTATACTCAATGTAGGCGTTTTGATTATAAGAGGAGTGATAATAGAAACATAATGATTATATAAAGTTCTGCGCAGCCACCGTTAATATGGTGAAACCACAAACGCATATATCCAACAACGAAGAGTTCAAAAGGTGGGGGTCAAAAATTTTGAATTTTTCGTAACGGGTGAGGTGCGTCCGCAAATAACCGTATAAAAGCCCTTCATTAGTAAAATGAGGGGCTTTTTATATTAAAAAGTACGCGCGTACTTTTGGGGAGTGATTGCATGCTGAAAATGATTCTTGCTACTGGGGAAGAAGTAATCGATGAATATGTAAAAGCCAATGTATTCAATTATGAGTTTGTCACGGTCCCCTTCAAGAAACCCTTAATTCAAAAGGCTTATGAATATCAACCGGACGTAGTATTATTGTCCGCCCTATTACCTGGGGATAACGATATCAGAGAGATTATTTTTGAGGTACAGAAGGCCAGTAATTGCCGTGTGATTTTGTTATGCGGAAACATAGCCCCGAAGTCGGAATTAATAATTGATGCTTTTTTCCTGGGGGTACGGGATTTTTTGTTTGATCCGATTGATCCCAAGCTCTTTTTGGAAAAAATCAACCATCCAACACCTTACGCTCTTGCGACAGCCGATTTTAATAGAGTACCTCAGAAGTCACCCGGGTTAATGAATAAAATACTTGCTCTTAACAAAAAGAACCCGGTACCACAGCAGGTACAATCAGAAGTTTCAAATGAGGCAAAGCAACTGATAGCTGGAATATTAAGCGTATTAGGGCTGGCTCCGGGCAGAACGGTAGAAGAATCTTTAATGCGAATTGAACAGGGGATAAGTGAATTACTCAAACAAAACAGGTGACGACTCCCCGTATAAATTACGAAGCTTCTCGGTTCATCTACCCCGCAAGGCTATCGTTTTTGATCTTCCTGTAAGGGGTTGAAACTGCCTGGCGTCAAGCTCTGAGGAATTTTTATGACTCGTTTTTGATCTTCCTGTAAGGGGTTGAAACAAACGACAAAATCTTATCTAAACCAGAGAGCGGCCCGTTTTTGATCTTCCTGTAAGGGGTTGAAACCCAATGACCCAGCCTATTTTATGGGCATGTCAACATGTTTTTGATCTTCCTGTAAGGGGTTGAAACTCGTTTCACTGGAGAGGACTATGATGGGCATTGTAAAAAGTTTTTGATCTTCCCAAGAGGGATTAAAACTCTCAAACTGAACTGTCCAAGCGAGCCCAGGTTAGATTTTTGATCTTCCTAAGAGGGATTGAAACGGTGTAAAACAAAAGTAGAAGGAAGCAAAGTCTATTGTTTTTAATTTACCTATGAGGGATAAAAAGGGGGTGACATAGTTGGGATTATAAAAAAAGTATTAGAACTGATTTTCGCTTTAGGTATTTTTGTATTTAGCTTATGGTTTATGGCTAACGTTTTATTCCCAGGAGTTGTAACGGTATTTGAATTCATTAACTCAATGTTTTATAAAGCAATCTCTGCTCCAGAAGATCCCGGCTTGGCCGTTTTCGTACTAGCATGTATAGTAATAGTAGGCTTTGTCATTCTATCTTCAGGAAAGCAGGAACCCCTCAAGTACACTACCGGTACCAACACCAAAACCCCCATACAGTATCAATTAAATATCGTTGATCCTACGGCCTTTGATCGCTTAATTGGTTTACATAAAGCCAAACAGGAAGTTCAGGACTTTTTTGATATAATGACTACTTTTGCCGTTGACCCTGAACTAGCCAAAAGATATGAGCTTCGCCCTCCCAAGGGATTATTATTATATGGCCCGCCCGGTAATGGAAAAACCAGTTTCGCCAGAGCCTGTGCCAAGTATTATGGATTTTCTTTTATTAATATCAAGGGTTCGGAGTTGGTAGCCGGCGATGGTGCGGTTGGCGTGCCTCAACAAAGAATCAAAGAATTGTTTGCCAGGGCTAGAAACCAGTCTCCCTGTATAATTTTCTTTGATGAAATAGACGCTATCGCTCAAAAAAGAAGTGGCCGGTCAATTAATTCCCCGTCAGACATATTACTGGATTCCCTGTTAAATGAAATTGACGGGTTTGATCCCCTTGTTGGGGTGTATATTATGGCAGCCACTAACAGAATAGACATTCTCGATCCAGCCATCATCAGACCGGGTAGACTTGAAAAACATATCGAAATTGGCAATCCTTCCTTCCAAGATAGGGTTGATATATTGATAGCTCATTTAGGGAAAAAACCAGTCGAAGGAGCTATTGATTTTTATGCGTTGGCCAGCATGACAGAAGGGTTTAGTGGCTCTCATCTTGAGGCCGTGGTAAATCGGGCTAATACGGTGGCTTTCCGGGAAAGGCGGGCAATAACCCACAGGGATTTGGAGGCTGCAGTAAAGGATTTAACTGCATAGGAGGTGCTTGCATTGAATAAAACTGAACTTATTACTATTGTTTCCCAAAAGACTGATATGGAATTTATCAAGGTTAAACATGTAATCGATGAATTCTGTGACACCATAATATCAGAAGTTAAAAGTGGCAATAAAGTAAGAATTAATGGCTTTGGTACATTTGAACTAAGAGAGCGCAAATCCAAAAAGGGACGGAATCCGCAAACCGGGGAGCAAATTATCATACCAGAACGGTCCGTTCCGTTTTTCAGGCCAAGTAAAGAATTCAGAAATTAAACCCCTTCGGGGGTTTTTTTATGTCCTAAATTACAAATAGGAAGGAGATGATTTAATGAAGGAAATTATCATATCTTACCATTCTATAAAAAAATTCAAGGAAAGAACTCGTTCCTGGGATATATTGAACGAACAAGCATACAAACATTTAAGCCTTATTGCTCAAAGGGGATCTGTCACCAGGCGGTGCCCGGGTGATCTATATGAAATAACCTATAACGGGGAAGCGGTTGTGGCCAGGATTGAAAAAAACTTTATAAAGGTAGTCACATACCTGGGTAATAAAGCATATCGCCAGTGGTTCCGCCAAAAAGAAATCAAACCCCGGTATGCCCGGGCTTTATAGGTGATGTATATGAATAGGCAGGCACATGTAACGGCTGGTGCATTAGTCGGAACACTTACTGGATTGGCTACCGGCAATCCCTATGCGGGATTAATTGCAGGCACAGTAGGAGGATATCTTCCGGATATAGATCATCCCGGATCAATCCTGGGTTTCTTAGTTGGGCATAGAACCATTACCCATAAAGTTGAATTTATTTTGGCAGTCAGTCTTGCCCTGGCAGTTGCCAGCGCAGTTGTCGGTCTGCATTTAGTTGTTGGGCTGAGTTTTTTCATGGGTGGATTAAGCCACTTATTGCTAGATGCTTCTACAAAGAGTGGAGTTCAACCTTTTTTATTTTTACCTCATCGGATAAGCGGTCCTCTGCGTTCCGGCAACATAATGATTGAGGTCCCATTATCTCTATTATTCTTATTCTGCACGGTCAGAATATTGGGGGTGTTTTAATGCTTATCTTGTTAATAACCGAAAACGGAAGTATTAACAATGTTCTTTCCAAAATGGCACATGTTATATGGATCAAAGATGTGTCAAAGGCAATGAGCTTGATCGACAGCGAAGAATATGACGATATCCTTGTCTCTGAACCGTTTAATAAAAATAAGGAATTGCTGGATTTTCTGGACAGCAAAAACTTGAAATACGTCCTTCTCAATGAAGTTGACGACCTGAAAAAATATGTTCTGGATAAGAAGGCACAAAAAAACCAGCAAAACGAAGAACAACCGGCTAACACTGACAATGTGGAGAAAAAAACATATTCTCAGGAAAGCGTACTGCTAGTTACCACCAATCAAAAGACAATCCAAGAGTTACGCAGATTTAACTTAACTATTGCTACAACACCCTTTTCCGCAAGCCAGCGGATACAGGAAAAAACCTATCGGGCAGTTGTCTGGGATCTGCCGGCAGAACCGGTTAAAACACCCGGATTGCTTTATGTCTGGGGCCGGGATTTAAAAAATCCGGAAGAATTGGATTTTGTTCTGCGGAACGGATATTTAAAAGTCAGCAATACCAACCATACACCAGAACCAACAACAAAGGTAGTTTTAGTTCCCGAAACCAAGCACAAAGAGGAAGAGGAATATTCGCCTGAGATCAATGTAGAACCGATAAAAAACGAATTAAATGTTCTGCAGCGATTAAAACGACCCGTTGAGAACATCGAAAACACTGGAATCGCCAAGCCCCAAAAGAAGGCTTTATTACCCTTGAAGAAGTCCAAAACAGAAACCAACATTGAACAGCAAAAGGTAAGCTCGCTTCCAGAAAAGCACAATCTTCCTAAAGTAAGGGCTTCTATTTTCACTAAGACGGGGGTTATTGTCAACAACAGATTTATTAAGGTAAAGTTTGACAACCCCAATGAAATTGACTTTGAATATGATGCTTTGGTTATCACTTCTTCAATGGGACTGTCTTGTGTAAAAGAATACCGCAGGCAAAACCCCCTGCGCCCGGTAGTAGTATTAGGTGGAGACAAATCATTTCTCGATGTCGGGGCCGATAAGTGTGTCAAGCGCATTAATAAGCAAGTTATAGAGGAAATGACCCACTTAAACGAACGGATCAAAAAGCTATGGATGCAGATGGAGACCGATTCCTTGACTGGCGTATATACCCGGGCGTTTTTTGAAAAATGGAAAGAAGATAGGGAAAGTAGGGGCAAAGGGTACAGCATAGTATTGATAGATATTGATAAATTCAAGGCAGTTAATGACACATATGGTCACGATGCAGGTGATCTGGTGCTGCACCAGTTTGCCCAGTTTTTGAAAAACAGCGTCAGGGCACAAGATCTGGTAGTTCGTTGGGGAGGAGAAGAATTCATAGTCGCCCTGCCCGACACAAATGTTAAACAAAGTTATGTGGTAATAGACCGACTTCGGGAAATATGGTCAAGAAGAGCTATATCAATGCCAAACGGGGAAATTTACAAAGGCACTTTTTCTGCTGGCGTGGCTCAATATAAAGGGCCGGGACACGATGCAATTAAAGAAGCAGATGAACTGCTATATATGGCTAAAAACAGCGGTAGAAACAAAGTTTTACCTGTTACCTCATCTAAAATAGCCATTTTGGGCAATATTCCTGCTGTTCAGTTCTTAGAAAAGGGCTATCAAATTATGACTGACTACAGGGAAGCTGACTGTATCGTAGCAGACATTAACGCTGTAATGTCATTTCCAGCTGATATAATTCCCCCTGGCATCACGTTATATATTCTGGGAAAAGGGAAACCCAGCGATCTCAAGGTAAAAAGGTTGTTCCCCAGTGCTTTCTTATATAAAGATATAGAAAGCATAATCTCAGCAATAGAAGGTGATCCCGTTAAGGTAAATATTCAGAAGGCAGAAATGCCGGAAAAACCGGCAGAGTTAGCTCCGGTTGCCAAGCCCAATATAACTGTTTTACCTGGGGTGCGTGCAAATAAGAACAACCTGACTATTCCCAAAGGTGGAGTCATCTTTGTTGTTTGTCCCTCCCGGCCCGGAATTGCCAGTGAACTTGCAGCAAAACTGGCTTCGGCAATAGATAATACCGCTCTGGTATGTGCTGCTCCGGAATCCTCAGCAGCCCTAAATTTAGGGGTAAATCCCATGACTTTAATAGAAGCCGATTGGCGTTTCCCCCGCTCAATTGCACCGATACAGCATTTGGGAATATATATTTGGCCAGTTGATCCATACAAATATACCGGTTCGGTTACTCCTTATGATGTTCACCGGCTGGTTGAGCAGATTAAGCACAAGTTCAACCTGGTTATTGTTGACTGCTGCGGTAGTTTAAGTTATTGTTCGCGAGTAGCTCATGATGAAGCCATAATGGTTATCAAGAAAGAAGGAGATTCTTCTGATGCAGTAACCGAACAATGGCTGACCAATTACAAGGGGCAAAACGTCTTGGAGGTTTCTCCGATCCAAACCCCCTCTATAACAGAAGTGGGTAATGGGCTGTTAATCAACACAAAAGCCCTGAACTATAAAGAACAATACAATTAATTTTCTCATTCCTCCCCTCGAACGGCCTGTGTAATACAGGCCGTTTTATTTTATAAAACAGTTTTCGGAGGCAGTTGGATGCAGATATTACAGGCAAAAACATATTTATCGAGGGTCAAAGGATTGCTAGGAAGGGATAGTCTTCCTGCTGACACAGGCTTATTATTAAAACCCTGCAAACAGGTTCACACATTTTTCATGAAGTTCACAATTGATGTTATTTTCCTGGACAAACACAACAAAATCATCCACTTAGAAACCCTCAAGCCATTCAAAATCAGTAGATATGTATGGAAGGCCAGGGCAGTAGTGGAGTTTGCAGAAGGGACAATCGAAAGGCACAACTTGACAAAAGGGATATATTTCTCGGTGGAGGAGATGAAGACTTGACGGCTATTAAGAAATCTATTCCGCTAACTTCTCTTGCATTGGGCGAACCGCTGGCTCAGGATATCTATGATGAATACGACCGGTTATTGTTAAAAGCAGGAACAATCCTAACGGAACAGTATATTGCCAGTTTGCAGGGTAAGGGAGTAGAAACGGTTTTTATAGCCATTGCCCTCAAAATAAATTCCGAGGAACCTAAAGAAGCCCCGAAGGAACCGATTAAGAATAAAGTTATTCCTATCACAAATTTTACAGAACCTTATAAAGACTTAATCTATGAACAATCAAGGGTTAAAGGGAGGGGCTTTAATGTCAAAAAAATCCATAAAGAGTTCAGTCAGAAAACACGAGAGTTTACAGATCTTCTGCTGAAAGACCCCGAAGAATCCTTGGAGTTTTTTCTGCGGACCAAGAGCACTCAGCAGGAACACAATTATGAAGAACATCATGTAAACACCGGTATTTTATCCGCTTTATTAGCCCACTGGTTGGGCTTAGACAAGCAGATTACATATGAAATTGTAAATGTAGCCATGTTGCACGATATAGGGGAAACCAGAATACCTTCGGAAATACTCCAAAAACCAAGTTATTTGAGTTGGGATGAAATGGAGATAGTACGCAAACATCCAAGTATAGGTTTTGAAATATTATGCAAAACCGACTGGATAAATAACCGGGAGTTACTCGGGGTATTAACCCACCATGAGCGCTTGAACGGGACAGGTTATCCCAACAAACTCTTGGGATCGCAGATTATAATACACAGCAGGATTACGGCAGTATCAAGCATCTTTAACTCATCTACTACAGACCGGCCTTATGCTAAGGCCAAGAGCTTGCCACAAGTGCTTTTGGAACTACGCAACCGGTCTTTCGGGGAGTTGGATAGCAGAGTAACCCGAGTGCTGTTTGATAAAATAACCGCCAAACTCCCCGAGCCGATCCAGAATGAATTAAAACAAAATTGTTAAAATATAAACATTTTGCGGAAGGAGAGTATTATATATGGGCAAAAAACCTACTCGCAAGCAAAAAGAATTGCTGAAAAAATATAATCTCAATCCTGACAACTGGCTGGTATCTAAAAATCCGCCGGGCAAACTGTATATTGTGCATAGAAATACCGGCAGTAAGCGGGTAATTGCATATTAGGCAATATTCAGGATCAGAATGATAACCCGGATTTTTGTATCCTCTCATTACCTCCTCTCCCCCTCGGCCCCAGCGTAGAGCTGGGGCTTTTTATTTAGGAGGGATGTTATGAAAAAATTATTATTAGGATTGATTTTAGTTTTAATTTTTCCTTTATCGGCTCATGGAGCTGTATATTTACACGGTGAGGAAATACCAACTGTTTTTATGAACAATCAAAATTATATTTCTAGGAATCAGCTTGGTTTATTCAATATAGAAATAAATGACAGTAGAGATTTCATTCCCTTGAGAGAAGCCGCAAAAGACCTTCATTTTTACATCAAGAACGGGGATGTGTACATAACTGAAAAACCGGCAGTCAACAGAACAACTCTTGCGATCACCAATCAAGGGAGTGTACTTGAAGCAGTATATTTTGAACCAAAAGACTACACCCAGACAGTATTAGCAGTTTTTGCCCTGCATGGATACGAGGACTGGTATCCCAGGGATGGTCAAATTTTAGTAGATACAGCCAATGCAGTAATAGAGGAGTTTACAAACAACCCTGAGCTGATGAAAGACACCAGATATATCATTGTTCCCTGTGCTAATCCTGACGGGTTGTTATACGGTTACACTGAAAACGGTTACGGCAGGTGCAATTCAGACGGAATTGACCTAAACAGAGATTTTGACTACAACTGGGACAGAATAGATTATCCTAGGTGGAAAACAGGGGATGCTCCATTCAGCGCCATAGAATCTCAAGCATTAAGAGATTTAGTATTACTGACACAACCAGATATAGTATTTGATTTCCATGGTTGGTTGGATTGTGTCTATACCAAAAACATGGATGGGGAATTAATTCGATCTAAACTAAAATTAGGCCACCCCAAGCCAGCTTTACCAGGGTTCAAGGAATCCCAAGGATATTTCTATGCCTGGGCCGGGCAGTATGCCAAATCAGCCTTGATAGAATTCAGGCAGGGGAAGACGGTAGAACAATACAAGAATGATGCACTGGCGATATTAACATACCCGTGGTAAAAACAAACACCCAACCCTGGCTATTGCCAGGGATTTTTTTTGAGACCATTTGCCTCAATTGCCTCCCGTTTTATCCCCCTGATCAGATCATCGCTAGGGGGAGTTTTAATTATCGTATAATAGGAGGGAAATATGGAATCAATACTTGGCCTTTTAATAATATTGCTGATTTTAGGTTCGATATACTTTTTGCCAACACTGATTGTTATTGGGAAAGGCCAAAGACGAGCACCATTCATGTTTTTAGCCAATCTTCTCTTTGGCTGGACTTTCGTGGGATGGTTACTTTTGATGTTTATAGCACTTTTTGACAACTAAAAAGCCCTAATAAACATTAATTTTCTTCTCAAAAAGAGTTTAGGGGGTAATAAATTGAAAAATGATTTAAAAGAAAAAGTGATAGAACTGAGAAAACAAGGTATGTCTTATAATGAAATCAGAGCCATATATCCCGTTTCTAAAAGCACTTTGTCAGTATGGCTTAGGGATATAGAACTTACGCCAGAACAAAAACAGCGCTTGAAACAAAAGGAAATTGATAACCGCAAATCTTTTCCTGAGTTAATGGCAACCAGATTCACCAAAGAAGAAAGATTGGCGTTCAGTAAAAAAGGTGGAATAAATAACCTAAAGTTAAACCCAAATTTTCCACGTCAAGGAAATGCTAAAGCAGCATCTCTAGCTTATAGAGAAGCTGAAATCCCGATTAAAGAACAGCTGGAGAAAATTACTGGTATGGAGTTTAGAAAAGAACAGATTAATAACAAATATATTCCCTATGCCAATGATGTGTTTTTGGTTGACTATATTAAAGATCCAATTAAAGGCGCCCAATGGTCTATTGATCGCATGGCGATTATCAAGGACGACCCAAGGATTAAAATGATTATCAGCGCGCCCCTAAGTACAACTTATCTTCAACGAATACAATCTCAGAATTTATCCGGGAATAATATTATTTTGCTATGTGCAGACAGCTTTTGGGAGGGCAGATTTAGACCTATTTTACTTCCCCAGACTCCGTTAGACATAAATCAACCGGGCGCTGAAAAACTTGCTCAGTTGTTGTTGGCAAATATAAACCAAAATCCAGCTCCCTGCAATTAATCAAGGGTTTATAGCCTTGGTTGACGAGCAGTTAGCCCCTCCTTTGGAGGGGTTTCTTATTTTAAGCCCCAAATTTCGCCATTTGGAAACAATGTCCACTAAAAAAACGTCTAAATAATAAGGAGGAATGTTGGATGAAGAAGTATGTTATGTTTACAATGTTAATCGCTATGATGGTGTGCCTGCTGGCAGTGCCAGGCCATATCGAGGCCGCTCCCGAAGTGTCTGTAAAAGTGGATGGTCAGTATGTATCGTTCCCTGACCAGAAGCCTTATATAGACAGTGCCAACCGCACTATGGTTCCGGTTCGCGCTCCAATGGAGGCTATGGGCTGCACCGTAGAATGGAATGATAAGACCAGACAGGCTACCATCACCAAGGGAGACAAGACTGCGGTATTTACCATTGGTAAGAACACCTATACCGTCAACGGCCAGACTAAGACTATGGATACCAAAGCGGTCATAGTAGGAAACCGTACCGCATTTCCTATAAGGTTTGCTGCTGAGGCTATGGGGGCAAAAGTTGATTGGGATGCCAATACTTATACCGTCTTGATTACTACTGGTGGTGCTACTGCCGAAGTAAAAACCGTTGACCTGGGGCGGTCGAATGACCCCTTTAAGGAGGATAATATTCAAGTAGGGAATTATATAATCAATGTGACAAATAATGGCGTAAATGATCCTGGTATTTGGTTTGGTATAGGTGATAATTCCTATCCTCCAAAAGATATTCGCGTAGTATGCATTAGCCACCCAGAGTGGAATACCTGCACTAAAATGGGCTGGGATGGAAAATACTATACCATTAAACGCGATACATGGACTAACTCATATATCTTTAGTAAGGAAGGCTACACTCCTTCCCCTAAATCCGGTGATAAGGTGACCTTTGATATTTATGGAAAAATTAATGGTCAAGAAGCAAAACTGGTCACGATAACTAAGGTCTTGCCATAAGGGGGGGGAGCTGATGAAAAAAGTATTACTGTTTATACTGGCATTAGTATTCGTTTTTTCAGTTTCTCCCGTGGTAATGGCTGATGGCATAGGTGACGATCAAATATCCAACTATCCCGGCGTAGTGGATTACAGGGATATGCCTATAAGTCCAGAACCTGGAAAACACCAGCGCCCCTATGCTGGTTTCTCTCTGCAGATACGGTTCGGAGTAGATTTAAGCGACGAAGTATTTTCTGGGGCAATAAATTCTGAACGTAACGCAATCTCTTCCTCCCAGGACTCCCCGGTAATTCAGGCAACCGTGGGCAGCTCGATAGTGATAAACGACCGCAGCAAAGTAGGCAGCGGCAGTAAGATAACACAATATGACATCCAGTACCGGTTCACTCCTGCCGGGCAAAACCGAGAGGACTATGAGATTCACCCGGCCGTAGTCAGCAGCTGGAGCCAGGTGAAAAACATCATAGAGAATCTACCGCTGGATCAGCCAGGCACATATGAAATATACATGGCGGTAGCGGATAATGCTAAATGTCTGCCAGGAGCTGTGAACTGGTCAGCAAACGGGAATGTGCGTAGCATAAACATGAATAATCCCAACTTCCCAGGCGGCATGTTCTGGTATTTTACCTGTGCAGTTGTGGAAGTGACAGATCAGCCCGGCTTAGACATAGGTGTAGAACTTACTCCCAGGCAACCATACTGGCAGATACCTGTTGATCTAGGTTATGTTTATCCTGTCATAGATATTAACTTTACAGTTAATAAAGAGGATCACCAGTTACCGATTTTTGCTAATGGGTATAAAGAAGTAGTTGGCATCAATAAAGAGTCTTTCCAAATGATAAAATTTGGTGGTCAACAGCCCCTGAGTGAGCTGATTGGGTTTACCGTTACTAAACCGGGAAAATACATTATAAGGGCAGGCATACCAACAGAAGATGAAAATGGCAATCCTATACTATTTGAAATAGACGGAGAAATGCAACCAGACATAAATCCTGCCAATAACCATGACGAAATCGTAATTGAAGTCGG
>LFRM01357920.1_pt1 | contig 22587 bp, 21 predicted proteins | sample 618341 | NCBI WGS metagenome assembly LFRM01 (sample SAMN03654438, study PRJNA283298) | anaerobic digester metagenome | isolation source: pool of bioreactors CSTR01a, CSTR02a, and CSTR03a thermophilic anaerobic... | place: Denmark: Kgs. Lyngby | collected 2014-05-21 | reverse complement strand
AGTATACTCGGCGTCATGGGTAAACAGCTCACCGACCTGCTTACGCAGGATAAGGAGTGATTATGTTGGCAAAGAAAAACAAGAAGCAACAAAGGGGTAAGACTATGCAGGATATTCACGATCAACCGCTGTCAGCTGAGGAGACCGAAGCCATTGACGCAATGGGTGCTGAGCTGGAAGCGGTTAGTGATGAAGTGGTAGCTGAGGAAGTTGCCAAGGACGAAATGAAGCAGGATACGGTCACAGGCGAAATAGCAGATGCACTTGCAGCAGCTGTTTCAAAGCAGGAAGAGTACCTGAACATGGCGCAGCGTGTGCAAGCGGATTTTGACAATTTTAGACGCCGCAACCAAAACGTGCGTAAGGAATCATTTGATGATGGAACAAGAGCATTTGCGACAACGCTTCTGCCGGTGATTGACAACTTCGAGCGTGCAATTAGCGCAGCAACGGATAGTAGCGATACTGCGCTAAAAGAAGGCGTGCAGATGGTTCACCGCCAGCTATGCGATGCTTTTGAAAAACGCGGCATCACCACCATTGACCGAAAAGGCGAGGCCTTTGACCCGAACTTGGAAAACGCAGTGATGCAGGGTTCGGCTGATGACGGAGAACCCGGTACTGTTTGCGAAGTATTCCAAAAGGGATACCAGATGGAAGGTGTGGTGCTTCGCCACGCTATGGTCAAGGTTGTTCCAGAATGACATTGACTCGCGCAAACAAACCTTCACATAGATTGACACTAGCATTTAACTACGTGGTAGACCACGGTGAATTTTAAGGAGGAAATTATTATGGCAAAGATTATTGGTATTGACTTAGGTACAACAAATAGCTGCGTTGCTGTTATGGAGGGCGGCGAGGCCGTCGTTATCCCAAATGCAGAAGGTGCTCGTACCACCCCTTCTGTTGTGGCATTCACAAAGGATGGCGAGCGTTTGGTTGGTCAGATTGCAAAGCGTCAGGCGATTACCAACCCTGACCGCACCATCATCTCCATCAAGCGTGAAATGGGCATGCCTTTCAAGGTGTCCATTGACGGCAAGGATCACAATCCTCAGGAAATCAGCGCAATGGTTCTTCAGAAGCTGAAGGCTGATGCGGAGGCATATCTTGGCGAAACCGTTACTCAGGCTGTTATCACTGTTCCTGCGTATTTTGGCGATAGCCAGCGTCAGGCAACAAAGGATGCAGGCCGTATTGCAGGACTTGAGGTCATGCGTATTATCAACGAGCCTACCGCTGCTTCCCTTGCTTATGGCATGGACAAAGACGGCAATCACAAGATTCTTGTGTATGACCTGGGCGGCGGCACGTTCGACGTTAGTATCCTTGAGATCGGCGATGGCGTGTTTGAAGTTCTGTCCACAAACGGTAACACCCGTCTTGGCGGCGATGACTTTGATGAGCGCGTGATCAACTATGTTGCAGATTGCTTCAAAAATGACAACGGCATTGACCTTCGTCAGGATAAGATGGCTTACCAGCGCTTGAAGGAAGCTTCCGAAAAAGCAAAGATCGACCTTTCCGGCGTGATGAGCACCAACATCAACCTGCCCTTCATCACCAGCGATGCAAACGGTCCTAAGCACCTTGACGTGACGCTGACCCGTGCAAAGTTTGATGAACTGACCGCAGACCTTGTTGAAGATACCATCGAGCCTGTAACCAAAGCACTCAAAGATGCGAACCTCACCCCCGATCAGCTCGATAAGATCATCTTGGTCGGCGGCTCGACTCGTATCCCTGCTGTGCAGAATGCAGTTAAGAAGATCACCAACAAGGACCCCTTCAAGGGCATCAACCCTGATGAGTGCGTTGCCATCGGTGCAGCTATTCAGGCAGGCGTTCTTGGCGGCGAAGTCAAAGACGTATTGCTCCTTGACGTAACGCCCCTAAGCCTTGGCCTTGAGACAGAGGGTCATATCTTCACCAAGCTGATTGAGCGCAACACCACCATCCCGACCTCCAAGTCGCAGGTGTTCTCCACAGCTGCTGACGGCCAGACTGCTGTTGAAATTCATGTCCTTCAGGGCGAGCGCCCCATGGCTTATGATAATAAGACCCTTGGCCGCTTCCAGCTCACAGGCATTCCTTCTGCTCCCCGCGGCGTGCCGCAGATTGAAGTTACCTTCAACATCGACCGCAACGGCATCGTGAACGTATCCGCTAAGGATAAGGGCACAGGCAACGAGCAGAAGATCACCATCACCGCATCCACCAACATGAGCGATGAAGAGATCGAGCAACGTGTGAAGGAAGCGGAGCAATTCGCTGAGGAAGACAAACTCCGCAAGGAAGAAGTCGAAATTCAAAACCGCGCAGATACCTTGATCTATGAGTTCGAAAAGCAGCTTCGCGACAATGGCGAAAAGCTCTCTGAGGATGACAAGAACACCGTACAGCACGAGATTGACGAGTTCAAGAAAGTGCGCGAGGGCGGCAAGACCGAAGAGATCAAGACGGCTATGGAAGCGATGACCCAGAAGGTCTATGAGATCTTTGGCAAGCTCTATCAGCAAGAAGGCGCAGAAGGCGCTGAAAATGCTGAAGGCACAACCGATGATGCAGGCAATCCAATGAACGATGACGGCACCATTGACGCAGACGCAGAAGTAAAGTAAGATCGATAACGCATGATCAGCGACCTCGGCGCAGCCTGGAGATGCTCTCTCCTATACTGCGCCGAGGTGTTCGGTCTGTATACGAATAGATGGCTTTGGCTCATAGCCATAGATAATGACATGAGTCAACAAGAGAGTGAGTAGGTGAGCATTTGGCAAAGCGCGATTATTACGAGGTGCTTGGCGTTTCAAAGGACGCTACGGACGCAGATATAAAAAGCGCATACCGCAAAAAAGCAAAAGAATGTCACCCCGACCTGCATCCAAATGATAAGACGGCGGAGGAGCGCTTCAAGGAGCTCAATGAGGCAAATGAAATATTGAGCGATTCCCAAAAGCGTACACGCTATGATCAATTCGGCTTTGACGGTCCCCAAATGGGCGGCGGTTCAGGCGGTTTTGACTTCAACGGTTTTGGCGGCGGGGGAATGGGCGGCTTTGAGAGTATTTTTGATTCGTTCTTTGGCGGCGGTATGGGCGGCAATCAGGCGCGCCGCAACGGTCCTGTGCAGGGCAACGACTTGCAGCACCCGATGACGATATCATTTGAGGAAGCAGCGTTTGGCTGCGAGAAAACCATTGACTTCTTCCGCAAAGAAACATGCGAAACTTGCAGCGGCAGCGGCGCAAAAGCCGGCAGCCAGCCTCAGACTTGTCCCACCTGTAATGGATCGGGTCAAGTGCGTACAGGCGGTGGCTTTATGGTTACCGTGCGTACCTGCCCCACATGCGGCGGCGAAGGCAAGATCATCAAGGATAAATGCTCGGGCTGCAACGGAACAGGTCATGTGCGCAAGAAGCGTACACTGACGATTCGCATTCCGGCAGGCATTCAAAACGGAGTCAGCCTTGTCAAGCGCGGCGAGGGTGAACCGGGGCTTCGCGGCGGTCCCGCGGGGGATTTGTATATCACGGTGACGGTTCGTCCGCATAAGCTTTTTGTCCGTGATGGCAACAACATCCTTTTGGAAATGCCCATCAGCATGACGCAGGCGGCACTCGGTGCGGAGATTGATATTCCGACCCTTGAAAAGCCTGTGAAGCAGCGCATTCCTGAGGGAACGCAGACAGGCACGCAGTTCCGTATCAAAGGTCATGGTATTCCTTCGCTCAGAAATGGCGTAAAGGGTGACTTGATTTTGACCGTAACGGTCGATGTGCCAAGAAAATTGTCCGAGAAGCAAAAGGATTTGCTTCGTCAGCTGGATGAGAGCATGAGCGGCAAGGAATACGAAGGCCGCAAATCCTTTGCAGATAAGCTGAAGGATCTATTTAACAACTAAGACAGTCAAAGCGTGCGATGCGCAGGGGAAACCCGACACGCACGCTTTTTGACTTTGAAATACGGAGGTGTTCCTATGCAGTGGTGCGAAGCGATTGTGCACACGACAACAGAGGGCTCGGACATCGTCAGCGAAGCGCTGATGCTTCTTGGCGCAACAGGTACGGAGATCATTGACCGCGCTGATGTTCCCGATCCTACGCAGCCCGGTGTATACTGGGAACTATATGATCCTAAGCTTCTTGACAGCATGCCGGAAGATGTGCTGGTGAAGGGCTGGTTTGAAGAAAACGAAAACACTTTTGATGTGATTCAAAGTGTCAAGCAAAAGCTGGCTGAGCTTTCGGGCATTGATTTTGGCATTGACATGGGCACCATGACGCTTGAAATGACAAATGTAGCGGATGAGGATTGGTCTGAGAATTGGAAGAAGCATTACAAGCCCTTCCGCATCGGTTCGCATCTAGTTGTCAAGCCCACATGGGAAGCGTATCAGCAGCAGGACGGCGATCTGATGATCGAGCTTGATCCAGGCATGGCATTTGGCACAGGCACGCATGAGACCACCAACATGTGCATGGAAATGCTTGAGCGGCATCTTAGGGACGGCGTGCGCGTGATGGACGTTGGCACAGGCAGCGGCATTCTCGCGATTGCTGCGGCAAAGCTTGGCGCTACGGATGTGCTTGCGATTGATATTGATCCATCGGCCGTGAAGGTGGCAAAGGAAAATGTTGCGCTCAACAATGTGGGTGAGCATGTGCGCGTGGTTGAGGGCGACCTTGTGAAGAGCGAGGCTATGCCTTGCGAACTCGCGGTAGCGAATATCGTAGCTGATGCGATCTGCATGCTAGCAGGCCCCCTGACGCGCCATTTGGTCAAAGATGGACTCTTGATCTGCTCGGGTATTATTCGCGAGCGCGAACAGGATGTGCTAAGTGCTGCAAAAGCAGCGGGCTATCAGGTGCAAGATCGCTTGGAGAAGGGCGAGTGGGTTGCACTATGCCTGAGAAATGAGGCAAAGTAATGCATCGCTTTTATTTAGAGGAGCCAATTAGCGGCATCGGAATCGTCGTAGTGTTTCCAAAGGATGAAGTAGCACATGCAACGCGCGTACTTAGGCTTCGCAAAGGTGATGAAGTGCAGCTGATTGATGGCATCAATCTGTATAAGGCAGAGCTTCAAATCGTCAATGAACAGGAAGTTACGGCGATTGTGAGAGAGCTTTGCCCGTCGCCCGAGCCGCCCGCGCAGGCTGTGCTGATCCAAGGACTGCCCAAAGCGGACAAGCTGGAAATGATCGCGCAAAAGGCGACTGAGCTTGGCATGTGGGAGCTTTGGCCTGTGGAGATGGAGCGAAGCGTAGCCAAGGCCGATAAGCCTGATAGGGCGCAGAAAAAGCAAGAACGCATCTCGCGCATTGCCCTTGAAGCGGCGAAACAAAGCAGCCGTGCCCATATACCGCAGGTCGCTCAGACTGTGAATTTTGCCAAAATGCTAAATGCACTTCAAAAGGCTTCGCCCGCCTTTGATGCGGTTTTTATCGCATGGGAAGAGGAACATGCGCTGCCTATGAGCCAAGCGGTTCAGCGCTGCATTGACGAGGGCAAAACGCTTCATCGTGTCGCCGTTGTGATTGGTCCTGAGGGCGGCATCTCCCAAAGAGAATGGGAAAAGCTACGTGATATAGGCGCAATCAGCGTGACGCTGGGCAGACGCATTTTGCGCACTGAAACCGCCGGTCTTTGTGCGCTTGCGGTTCTGTGGACAGCGCTTGGCGAGATGTAATGAATAAGAGGTGTCAGGATGCCAAAGACGGTTTGCTTTACAACACTGGGTTGCAAGGTCAATCAATACGATACACAGGCGATGCTGGAGCAATTTGAGCAAAATGGCTATGTGGTTGTTGCTGGAAATGCACCTGCTGATGTTTGCGTGATTAATACCTGCACCGTAACGGGTACAGGGGATAAGAAAAGTTTACAGCTTGTGAGGCGTTTTAAAAGGCGCAACCCGCAGGCGGATATTGTGGTGACAGGCTGCCTTGCGCAGCGCATGGGTGAGGAGCTTTTGGAAACAGGTGCGCGCTTGATTTTAGGGACGCAGTACCGCGGGCGTGTGGTGGAAATGCTGCACAAAGCAATTGCGGAGGATGTGCAGCTTGTGGCCGTGGATACCCTCACCGCTGTTCCCTACGAGCCGCTTGTGATTCATAACCATGAGGGGCATACCCGCGCGGTGATGAAGATTCAGGAAGGCTGCAATAACCACTGCACCTACTGCATCATTCCATCGGTGCGCGGAAACATACGCTCAAGGCAGATGGAGGATATCCAAAAAGAAGCCATGGCGCTGGCGGAGGCGGGATTCCATGAGCTTGTTCTGACGGGTATTCACCTGACCAGCTTCGGACGCGATTTGCCCGACAAGCCGAGCCTGGCAAATGCTGTTACGCTGGTTGCAGGGACTCGGGGCGTAGAAAGAATTCGCCTTGGTTCACTTGAACCGCGCGTCGCAACGGATGCGTTTGTTGCTGATATTGCCAAGCTTCCCCAGCTATGCCCGCAGTTTCATCTGGCGCTGCAAAGCGGCAGCGATGCGGTGCTCCAGCGAATGAAGCGCGGGTATAATACCACGCAGTTCTTTGATGCAGCGCAGCGCATCAGGAGCGCGTATCCAAATGCGGCCTTTACAACTGATGTCATTGTAGGTTTTCCGGGCGAAACGGAAGCCGAGTTTGAAGAGACAGAAAATTTTTGCGAAAAGATTGGCTTTGCCAAGATTCATGTATTCCCGTTTAGCCCCCGCGAAGGAACACCTGCAGCAATAATGGAAGATCAAATTCCAGACAAGGTGAAGGAAAACCGTGTGCACCGTTTGATTGCACTGGGCGATCAATTGGCAGAAACGTACCGAAGGGGCATGGTTGGCACCGTTCATCAGGTACTGCTTGAAGAACAGCTGAAAAACGGCGAAATGGTGGGATATACGCCCGAATATATACATGTGCAGGTAGAAGGCGGCAAAGCTGGCACACTTGTAAATGTTCGATTGACTGAACTCGCGGGAGAAGGAATGAAGGGCGTTATTGTTGAATAACTACTAAATCAACTGTATACATAGCAGAAAGCGAGGGATGTATCATGCAGGATTGTTTGTTTTGCAAGATCATCGCAGGAGAAATACCTTCCAAGAAAATATATGAAGATGAGTATACCTATGCATTTCATGATATCAGTCCGCAAGCACCCGTGCATGCGCTTGTGATCTCTAAAACGCATATCTCAAGCGTTGCGCAGCACCAAGAATTAAGCGACGCAGAGCTCGCGGCATGCTTGCGTACCTGCGCAAAAGTTGCCGAATTGCTGGGAATTACGCAAAGCGGTTATCGAATTGTCAACAATTGTGGTGAGGATGCACGTCAAACCGTGCACCATATGCACTACCATGTCATGGGCGGCGCGCAACTCATCGAGCGAATGGCATAAGCATAAATATTCGATAAAATCAAAATTCATAGTTGACGGCATTGAAGTTAAGCGTTATAATATAGCTACGATCGCTTACGCTGTAAATCAATGTTTGGTTGAACAGAATGTAAGCGAAATGAGCGAGGGGAGGGATAACAGTGTCCGAGGTACGCATCCGCGAAAACGAATCCCTGGAAAGCGCTCTTAAGCGGTTCAAACGTCAATGTGCTCGCACAGGTGTTTTGGCAGAGGCTCGCAAGCGCGAGCATTATGAGAAGCCCAGCGTGAAACGCAAGAAGAAAGCTGAGGCTGCACGCAAGCGCAAGTACTGATTCATAAGCAGTCAGATTCCCATTTCGATATTTGTCGAAATGGGTTTTTTCTATGAAAAAGAAGGATTCAGATCATATGGGTTGATCTGAATCCTTCTTTTATTGTTCCAATATGTAAATCATTGCAGGTTACTCCACGGTAACGCTCTTTGCTAGGTTGCGCGGTTTATCCACATCGCAGCCCCGCTCTACTGCCATACAGTATGCAAATAACTGCAAAGGGATCACGGCTAGCAAAGGAGCAAAGAGGGGATGGGTATCGGGAATAATGATGACCTCATCCACCTGATCCTGTACTTTTCTGACAAGGCTCTCGCTGCACACAACCAGTATGCGTGCACCGCGCGCGGATACCTCACGCAGGTTGCTGAGCATTTTATCAACCAGCTCAGGCTGGGTGAGCGTTGCTACGACTAGACGCCCTTCCTGCAATAGCGCAATGGGGCCGTGTTTTAGTTCGCCCGCTGCGTAGGCTTCGCTGAATATATAGCTGACTTCCTTGAGCTTGAGCGCGGCCTCCATGGAGAGCGCATAATCAAGGCCGCGCCCAATAAAGAACACATGCTTTTTTTGCGCTGCGGTATTGGCGAATTTTTGCAGCTTTGATTCACTGCGAAGCGCAATTTCTGCTTTTTTGGGCAATTGGCTTAGTTCTTCAATCAATGCAGTGGTTTTTTCTTTTGGCAGCTCTCCCCTGATTTCTGCAAATGCAATGGCGAGCATGAGCATCATTTCGGCCTGCGTTGTATAGGCCTTGGTGCTCGCTACTGCGATTTCAGGTCCTGCGTAGGTGTATAGCGTGTTCTCATCGCCAACCTCGCGCGTGATGGTAGAGCCTACAACATTACAAAGGGCGATTACGCGTGCGCCGCGCCGCTTGGCTTCCCTGAGCGCTGCAAGCGTATCGGCGGTTTCGCCGCTTTGCGATACGGCGATAAACAGCTCATCCTCGCCAATGATGGGTGCTCGGTAGCGATATTCGCTGGCGATATCAGCCTCCACCGGGATTCTCGCAATGCGCTCGATCGCGTACTTGCCAATCATGCCTGCGTGGTAGGCGGTGCCGCATGCAACAATGCTGATCTTGCGCAGACCTTTGATTTCGTCATGCGTGAGCGGCAGCCAATGGTAGTCATGAGGATTTTCTAAAAAGCGAGGGGTAAATGTTCTTTGCAATGCAACAGGCTGCTCGTGGATTTCCTTGAGCATATAATGCGCATAGCCGCCCTTCTCTGCGCTGGATAAATCCCAATCTACGTGAAAAATAGCGTGTTCCTTGCTCTTGCCATAGGCATCAAAGATGCTAATGCCGTGCTGATCTAACACGCCGATTTCCTTGTCTTGCAGGAAGATTACGTCGCGTGTGTGGCTGAGCAATGCGGGGATATCAGATGCGATAAAACCCTCGCCATTCTTGGAGCCGATGACAAGCGGACTATCGTGCCGCGCGCAATAAAGGACATCGGGCTCTTGATCGCAGACGATGCCAAGCGCGTAGCTTCCCTCGATCATGCCCATCGCACGAATCAGCGCACGCTTCATGTCTCCGTCGTAGAGGTGATTGAGCAGATGAGCGATGACTTCCGTGTCTGTTTGGCTCACAAAAATAGCACCTGTACTGATCAAATGACGGCGGAGCGATTCATGGTTTTCAATGATGCCGTTGTGCACGACAGCGATGCCGCCCTTGACATCGGTATGGGGATGCGCATTTAAATCGCTAGGTTCGCCATGCGTTGCCCAGCGGGTATGCCCAATGCCGATATGACCGTAGAGCGGTTGCTCTGATAGCAGGGCTTCTAGGTTTTCCAGCCTGCCCTTTGCTTTCCTGACATTGATTTTTCCTTTGTCATCAATGATGGCTACACCTGCGCTATCATAGCCGCGGTAGGAAAGCCGTGCCAAGCCATCCATTAAGATGGGTGATGTTTGATTTTTCCCTATATATCCAACGATTCCGCACATAGAGCTGCCTCCTATAATTATATTGTATTACAACGTATTGAAATGTATCACATTGTATTGCTTGTGTCAATGCCTAAAAAAACGGAAAGCGGATCGACGGGCTTATCATTTCTCCAAATTTCGAAATGCAAATGAGGCGCTGCATCGCTTTCTGCGAGGACGCCATTGCCCACATGCCCAATGGTTTGTCCCTGCATCACAGGATCGCCCGCCTTGACATAGCTCGCGTCGCTCAAGCCGCAGTATAAGCTCTTATATCCATTGCCGTGGTCGATTTGGATGGACAAGCCCTTTTCGTTATCGGTCAGTACGCTGCGTACCGTTCCGCTCGCACATGCGGCGACAATCGCGCCATAGTCGGATTCCAAATCTATGCCCAAATGAATTTGCCAAGCGGTGATTTGGGCAAAGTACTGTGGTTGGGTATCACTAAATGTGCGTCCGGTAAAACCGTTCACAGGCTGCGTTAACACGAATGCGGACTGGGTCGGCACGCTCAGCGGCTGACCAGCGCCTTGGCTTTTGATGAGTGCTTGAGCCTCCGATAGCGTTTGATTGCCTTCCATACCAGCAACACTCTGCGTGTCTTGGGTTGGTGCGGCACTGGGCAGATCATCGATATCATCGCGCAGTTTAAATGTGTAAAAAGCGCTGATCACGATGACGAGTACACAGATTGCTAGGACAATATAAAAACCCTGTTTCTCCATCAAGCGGTCATATTGAGCATATACCTTCTTAACCCCTTGCCAGACTTTACTATTTTGCATAGGCATCCCTCCAGCGTTAGGATTGCCAGAGGAGCGCTTTCGTATACAGCAATTGACTTATTGTTTTTCAATCACCGTGCCCGAGTAATAATGAGCAAGGATTTCGCGGTAGGTCGAGCCGTTTGCCGCCATGATGTTTGCGCCAACTTGGCTCATGCCTACGCCATGACCGTAGCCGCGCTGATGAAATGTGATGGAGGCGGAATCGGTGGAAAGCGAAAACCATGTGCTTCTGAGACCAAGCGCTTTGCGAAAATCGGTAGCGAGAATTTCGTGACCGCCCAGCAGCATATTTCGAATTCGTCCAGTAGGTGTATATTCGCCTATGAGCAAGGATTGCTGGACGGTATCGGCAGTGATGCCGAAGGTTGGGAATTGCTTTGCAAGCAGCTCGGCGGCTTCGCCAAAAGTGAATGTGCTGTCTGTGTAAAAGCCTCGCGCGCTTTCCTCGCCTGAACTGCTCACGCTGACAAGATAGGGAACGCTGCTTGAAAAAACCGTCTGCGCCGCTTCAGTTGTGCCGCCGCTCATCGCATGGTACATGACCATGATGAGCTGGTCATTGTATGTGAGCAGCTCGTCCACCGTTGCACTTACAGCCGATGTTACGCGCTCTTTGTACATCTCATATTCGTTGCCCCACATGCTATGGCATTCGGTCAATGTCGCATACCCTTGGCAATGGCTGCTGTTTGTGCAGATATCAGCCCCTTCATGCTCGGAGCATCCACCGCTTTGCAATTGATAGATTGCGCGGGTGCGCGCGGCAACTGCCTGCGCCTTGAGGGCATCCTGGTGATAGGCGGCGGGCATTTCAGCGGCTAACACGCCGCATACATAGCCCTCCAGCGTCATTTCTACCAGCTTGCTTTCCTGCGCCAAATAGACCATCAAAGTGGCCTGATCATCAGTGATGTCGGTGAAGCGTGCAAGCTCGCGGTCGTCTGCATCCATGCTTTCATCCATGAGGGTTTGCGGAGTCGGCTCTTGGATGGTTGCGGGCATCCAAAGAATGAGCACACGATTGATACGCGAAGGAAGCAGTATCCTCGCTTGCCAAAATGGCGTATCAAGGTCAGAAAACTGCTGAGATGTGATCGGTGCACCAAGAATTCTCCAAAGGAGCAATATGGCAAGAATCAATGCGGATAGCCAAACAGGCGGGTAATTTCGTTTCATATGCATCCCTCCAAAGTGATGGTATGCGAGAGGATGCAAACAAATGACCACGCTTGTAAATGGCTTAAATTACCGAAAAATCCCTTAAATGCAACAAAACGAGGAACTTCATCGTTTTATGTAAAGAACAACAGATACATCGCTGAAAGGAGCTACCCCTTATATGAAACGGCTATGGTCAGTTTTGATTGTATTCACTTTGGTATTTTTAATGATGATGAATGTGGCTGCTGCAAGCAGCCAAGCAGAGATGACTGCACTGAAAGCAGGAGATACGGGCGATGCTGTCGTGCAGCTTCAGCAGAGGCTGCAAAAGCTGGAGCTGACAGGCTCTGCGGCTGACGGCATCTATGGCAAGCAAACAACAGCCGCTGTCATGGAAGCGCAGCGGCTCCTTGCTTTGGCGGGACATCAGGTGAACGAAACAGGCGACGGTGATGCGGAAACGCTGGCGCTGATCTTTGATCCGAATGCAGAAGATACCCTAAGGACGCTTTGCCAAGGCAGCAAAGGGGCAAAGGTGAGTTTGCTCCAAGGACGCTTGATCGACCTGAAAATGCTGGATGACTCTGCTGACGGCGCATACGGACAGAAGACCGTGAATGCCGTTATGCAGTTTCAGAACAAGATGATTTCACTCGGCGCAACCGACATATCCACGGATGGCATTGCATCGCCAAAGTTGCAGGCTCTCCTAGCCTCCGATCTGTCGGCATATAATTTTGTTGCACCTATTTATTTTGACACCTCATCTCCGCTTTCGCTGACGCAGGAGTATCTTTATGCGAAATCTGCCATTGTCATTGATGCCCCCAGCGGCGAGATTTTGTTCGAGTATAACGCGGATACGATTTCGTATCCAGCAAGCACAACGAAGATATTAACGCTCCTTGTGGCGCTAGAATATGGCAATATTGACGAGGTGATTACCATCCCTGAGTCGGCAGCCGATATTCCCAAGGACAGCTCTGTGGTGCCTGTATACCCGGGCGAGGAAATGTCGATGCGAAACCTTCTCCATGGACTGATGATTCGCTCGGGAAACGATGCAGCCAATGCCGTAGCGGAGATTGACGCGGGAAGCGTGGATGCATTTGTAGCAAGGATGAATCAAAAAGCAGCAGAGCTTGGCATGAGTAACTCCAGCTTCGTCAATCCGCACGGTTACCATGATGCGTCGCATTATACAACAGCAAAAGACCTAGCCATGGTCGCTAGAGCAGGACTGACTGATCCGACTTTTTGCGAGATTGTTACAAGCCTGAGCTATACGATGCCTCAGACCAGCCTTCGCGGACCGCTTCAAGTTGTCAATCAAAGTGAAATATTTAACCCCGCCTCGCAGTACTATATTTACGGCGCAGCGGGGATTAAGAGCGGATATACATCCGCAGCAGGATTTTGTTATGTAGGTGCAGCGCAGCGTGACGGAAAAACGCTCGTTGCGGTATTGTTTGGCGCTCAAGGGCGCAATCGCGGATGGCAGGATTTAAGCAAGCTATTTGAATATGGATTTGCTAAACAATAGAATAGGTTTGGATATTAAGCCTGCGCTAATTGATGGCGCAGGCGTTTGATTACGTAAGCATAAGCAGGGAATAGGAACAGATCGGCAGCGATCCATGCGACAGGATTCGCGAAGCATACGGCGCTATAGCCAAAGATCGGCACAAGGGCGAAGCCAACGACTGTGCGTGCGACCATTTCGCATACGCCCGCAAATACAGCCTGCTTTGAAAAACCAAGCCCTTGAATCAAGAAGCGTACGATGTTGACAAAGGCGAGGGGGATGTAGAAAGCGGAGTTGACGATGAGAAACTGGTGCGCGTTTTGATGCACAAGGGTTTCTGAGGCATCAACAAATAGCTGAGTAAAATACCCGCCAAAGAAATAGAGCAGCAAAAAGGCGAGTACTGCATAGATCGTACCCATGATGCAGCAGGTTTTAAGCCCTTGTCCGATGCGGTCTAGTTTTTTAGCGCCGATATTCTGCCCGCCATAGGTGGCCATGGTGCTGCCCATCGCATCAAACGGACAGCAGAAAAGCTGACTGACCTTAGCGCCTGTAGCAACAGAGGCGACAAAGACAGAACCGAGCGAATTGACGGCGGTCTGCAATATGATCGAGCCAAGGGCAGTGATTGAATACTGAAGACCTGTAGGCAGCCCCATCGAAAGCAAATGCTTCACGCAGGCCTTGTTAAAATGCCAGTCTTCTTTTTGCAGTATGAGTAAATCGCAGTGACGAATGTAGTTGATACAGAGCAAAGAGGACGCGCCTTGAGAGATGACGGTGGCCCATGCAGCGCCGCTAACGCCCATTTTAAATGTGACAACAAAGAGTAGGTCAAGCACAACGTTGAGGATGGAGCAAAAGACCAAGTACATAACGGGGGAGCGCGAGTCGCCAAGGGATCTGATAATGCCAAAGAGCACATTGTAAATAAAGATAACGGGAATCCCCAGAAAGACAATGAAAAGGTAGTCGTAAGCGTAATCGAAAATATCTGACGGTGTGTTCATCCATAGTAGGAAGTCACGGCAAAGCAGGCATACGATGATGGTAAGCACGGTAGAAACGATGACTGACAGCATGATCGCGTTAACGGCATATTGCTTTAGTCCGCGGTAGTCATGCTCGCCAAATTTTTGTGCAACGGGAATGACGAATCCGTTGCAAACGCCGACAGAAAATCCGAGCACAAGGAAAGTGAGCGAACCGGTTGATCCTACGCCTGCCAATGCCTGTACGCCCAAAAACTTGCCAACGACGATGGTGTCAACCATGTTATAAAATTGCTGAAACAGTAGGCCGAAGAGCAATGGAAAGAAAAAACCTGTGATCAATCGAAATGGTGAACCGACTGTCATGTCGCGTGTGGATGTCTTGCCCATGATGGAAGCCTCCCTTGCCAAAACACTCAAAACCAACGTACAGTGTACGATGGTTTTGAGTGTTTTGCAATAGTGGATTTCATATGTTTTACAACCGTTTTATGCGGTATTGATTGTCATAAAAAACATGATTTACCATGCCTTGATTTTGATGTGGCATATGGCGAAAGACACGTCTTAAATCACAGGAATTAATCGACCAATTTGTAAACAATGATCTATTTCTAAAACGAATTGAACCTATTGCTGCTATTCATTGTCATATTGTTTACATGGATACATAAGGATGGATGAAATATGAAGCATAAAATGATCGCGTTGATACTCATTGTTCTGATGATGATGGAGGTTTCTGCGGCGTTTGCAACGGAGATTGTTATCACGCTTGGGGGAGACTGCGTGCTTGGGACGCGGGAAAAATGGAAGAAAAATGACGACACCTTTGATACTGTGATTCGGGAGAAGGGTGTGGGCTGGTGCTTTGAAGCGATTAAGCAGCCATTTCAAACCGATGATATGAGTTTGATCAACCTTGAGGTGGTATTGCAGGAGCATAGCAAAGGGCATCTGAGCGACAAACAATATACCTTTAGGGGCGATCCCGGATATACAGATATTCTAAAAGCAGCTGGGATTGAGCAAGTGAACATTGCCAACAACCACTACATCGATTTTGGCAAGACAGGACAGCAGAGCACGCGTGAGGCATTGGAGGCAGGCGCAGTGTTTTTCAGCGGCTATGGAACCTGCTATATTTATGAAAACAGCGGAATCAAAATCGGATTTGCCGGCAGCAGGGAGACGACGTGGCGCGGGAACAAGCAACCGATGCTTGATGATTTGCAGACGCTGAAGGATGCCGGCTGTGATATGATTATTTACTCGTGTCATTGGGGCGAGGAATACAGTCCCAAGCACAACAGACGGCAGGAAAAGATGGCAGACTTTGCGATAGAAAATGGTGCGGATATCATTGTTGGAACGCATCCCCATTGCGTGCAGGGTATCCAAAGACGCGGCAACGGCGTGGTGATATACAGCCTTGGCAATTTGGTCTTTGGCGGTACGCACGATATGCGCACCTTTGATGCGGTAGTGATGCAGGCGGTGCTATCGTTTGGCGAGGAGGGTTATGAGGGAGTGACGCTTCGCCTCATGCCTGTACTGACTTCCAGTGCAAGACCCGACAACAACTTTCGCCCAGAATGGGCAAAGGATGAGGACTATGAGCGCATCATGAAGCTCATTCAAAAGGACAGCAAGATCGATATCACAGATGAAATATGGTTTGAAAACAAAGCATCAAAATGAATCAATAGCAAAAGCTGCTTCGCAGGAGATTTTTCTGCGGGGCGGCTTTTTTGTCTGCCCGGTTTATCATGCGCCCATAACCAAAGGAATCAATGGCATATCACGGCAGCTCTTGCACAGTATATTAAAGCGTGCTACAATTATTTGTGCTGCGCTGGCAGTATACAACTCATTTTAACGACAATTTATGGTGAGGGAGAATGAATGAGCAATATTACCAAAATGATTGCCGAGGGTAAAGGCAAACGAATTTATGCAACAGATAACCCCGATGAAGTGGTTGTCTACTACCGAGACAAGGCCTTTGCATTCCATGGGCTAAAGCGTGGGCGTATCGTTGGCAAAGGCGAGATCAACAACTTGATTTGTGAGTATATTTTTTCCATGCTCACGGAAAAAGGCATCCCCAATCACTTTATTCGCCGCATTGATGACCGCTCCTCGCTGGTGAGGCGTGCGGAGATCATCCCGTTTGTGGTGAAGGTGCGAAATATCGTAGCGGGCAGTCTTGCCAAGCGCATTGGCTACCCGGATGGTGCGAAACTGAAAAACCCAGTGATTGAGTACTGCCTCAAAAGCGACGAACTGGAAGACCCGCTGATCAACAGCACACATGTGACAGCCATGTCGCTTGCCACGATTGAAGAGGTGCAGCTGATGAAGCAGCTGAGCCTGAAGGTAAACGAAATTCTGGGGCAATGCATGGCTGAGATCAACATTGAGTTGATCGATTTTAAATTGGAATTTGGCAGATATAAGGGTGAGATCATCATTGCTGATGAGATTTCGCCTGATTCCTGTCGCTTTTGGGACGAAGGAACACACGAACCGCTTGACATCGATCGATTCAGGCATGACATGGGGGATGTGGCAGAGGCGTACCGCGAGGTTTTGCACAGGCTGACAGGATATGTACTGAAGAATTCTGAGGAGGAATAACGATGTTTACAGATAAAACACTCATGATCACAGGCGGCACAGGCTCGTTTGGTGAAGCTGTTCTCAAGCGTTTTCTACATACGAATATCAAGGAAATTCGCATTTTCAGCCGTGATGAGAAAAAGCAGGACGACATGCGTCACCACTATCAAACCGATAAAATCAAGTACTATATTGGCGATGTGCGCGATTTGAGCAGTGTGAAAAATGCCATTCATGATGTGGATTATCTGTTTCATGCGGCTGCACTCAAGCAGGTCCCTTCCTGCGAGTTTTTCCCGATTGAAGCGGTGAAAACCAATGTGCTGGGCACAGACAATGTCCTGACGGCATGCATCGAGGAAGGCGTGAAGAAGGTCATCTGCCTCTCCACAGACAAAGCGGCCTATCCTGTTAATGCAATGGGTACATCCAAAGCGATGATGGAAAAGGTGTTTGTTGCCAAATCCCGCACAGTATCGCCCAGCAGGACGCTGATCTGCGGAACGCGCTATGGCAATGTCATGTGTTCACGCGGTTCTGTCATTCCGCTGTTTATTGAGCAGATCAAAGCGGGAAAACCGCTGACAGTAACGGATGGGGATATGACGCGCTTTATCATGAGCCTTGAGGAGGCGGTGGAGCTGGTTCTCTTTGCGTTTGAAAATGCGCATAGCGGCGATATCCTCGTAAAGAAGGCGGCGGCTTGCACCATCAACGTTCTTGCACAGGCGGTCAAAGAGGTTTTCCATGCGGATAATCCCATTCAAACCATCGGTATTCGTCATGGCGAGAAGATGTATGAAACGCTTCTGACCAATGAGGAATGCATGAACGCAGTGGACATGGGCAACTTTTTTAGGGTTCCATCCGATGCGCGTGATTTGAATTATGACAAGTATTTTGTAGAGGGTGACGAAAATCGCAACACCCTGACGGAGTTTAACAGCAACAATACCACCTTGCTTACCGTTGACGAGGTGAAGGGGAAGCTGCTTGAGCTCACCTATATTCAGGAGGAATTAAGAACTTGGACAGAAGAGGGCTTAGGCAAATAACAGGCACACAAGCATTGAGCGAAATGGCGCCTCTGTTTGACGGCTGGGAAGAAACGATGATATGGTCGGCACTTGGAGGCTGCATGGGCGAGGTATGGTGCTTGGCGGAGGAGCAATCGCCACGGGTTGCACTGGTCAGCATCTCTGACTTTGTGTTTTTTGCAGGGGACGATGCGCTGCCCGATGCCAAGGAATTGGTGCTGGCATTTCTGGAGAAAACAGGCGAACGAAATGCAATCATTGCGCCGCAAAATGATGCTTGGCTGCAATTGCTGGAAGAGTTGATTGGCGATACTGCCAAGAAGTATGAAAGATACGCGATCAAAAAAGACCCCAATGCCTTTGACAAGGAACGACTGCATCAGTACGCTTGTGCACTTGCGGCAGAGTTTACAATGCGTCCAATCGACGCTGAACTATACCCTATTGTGATGGCGACGGAATGGGCGAGAGATTTTTGTTCGAGCTTTTCTTCGTGCGAAGATTTTATGGTCAATGGTCTAGGCGTAGTTGCGCTGCGCGGGGATGAGATCGTAGGGGGCTGCTCGGCGTATGCTTATTATCCTGGCGGCATTGAAATCGAAGTGGATACACGCCATGATATGCGCAGGCGCGGCATTGCGCTGGCTTGCAGCGCGCAGCTAATCCTAAACTGCCTTGAGCGCGGCCTATATCCCAGCTGGGATGCAGCAAACCGCATGTCAGTAGCGCTAGCTGAAAAACTAGGGTATGAAGAAAAAGGCGCATATACTGTATACGAAATAAATCCATAAACAATGGGGGTTGTGGGGCATAATAATGCGCTACAATCCCTTTTTGTTCGCAGTTTTTCGACTATTTCCTATGTTTCTAAAAAAAATCGTGAAAAAAATCACATTTAAGCAGGAAAACAGGAAGGAGAAGTAGAATCAAATGAATGGGGAGCAAGTTGAGCATTTTTCGACTGCGACCCAGCCAAAGACCACTTACGCATGGAAGGAGAACGGAAATGCACAATTCTCAAGACCTTCAAAAGGTGCTGGAAATTCGTGACGCCATCCTCGGCGGCGACGAAAAGCGCCTAAAGGAGCAACGCGATGCAGGCAAACTAACCGCACGCGAGCGCATCCAGAAAATCGCTGACGCAGGTAGCTTTGTTGAGCTATTTGCAATGGTGAGCCAAGACGAGGAGGGCGCCGGCGTCATTACCGGTTATGCCACCATCGGGGAACGTCCCGTTTACATCTTCGCACAGGATTATACTGTGCATGGCGGCGCAATGGGACAATTGCAAGCTGCTAAAATCATTAAGTTGCTGGATATGGCACAGAAAACAGGCGCACCTGTTCTTGCTGTCATGGACAGCGCAGGTGTCCGTATTGATGAGGGTGCACAGGCTATGAGCGCTTACTCTGAAATCTATCAGAGAATGGCACGCATGAGCGGCGTATGCCCCATGGTTTCCTTGGTGCTTGGACCGTGCATTGGCGGCGCAGCTCTGCTCACACAGCTTGCTGATGTTTCCATCATTGCTGAAAAAGTCGGACAGCTGATGGTCTTTGGACCTCAGGTCATGGCTGCAATGAACGGTTTGGCAGTGGATGCAGACAAGCTTGGCGGCGCAAATGTGGCAGCTAAGATGGGCGCATGCGCACTGGTTGGCAAGGATGAGGATGAAGCGATTGCTAAGGCAAAGCAAATTCTAGCCTTCCTACCTTCAAGCAATCTGGAAGACACCGAAATCATCGATACCGATGATATGAATCGTATTTTGCCCGCTATCGATCCATCCGATGCTAGCAGCTTGCTGGCTTCGCTGGCAGATAACGGCGTATACGCTGAGCTGTATGAAGCATACGAGGACAGCGTTCGTGTGGCACTTGCTCGTATGGGCGGCCGCACCGTTGGCTTTGTTTTGGCTAATGGCAAGCTCACTGCAGGTGCACTTCAAAAGGCTGCACGCTTTGTGCGCTTTATGGACTGCTTCAGCATTCCGATTGTTAGCTTGCTCAATACCTGCGGTGTTGAAGTTGACAGCATCGAGCAGCAGGGTTGGCTGTTTAAGGCACAGAGCCAGATGCTCTATGCTTATGCAGAAGCAACCTCACCCAAGCTCGCAGTTGTTACAGGCGACGCAATTGGTCAGGCATATGTTGCAATGGGCGGCAAGGCAAACGCTGATGTCACCTATGCATGGCCTACCGCTGTGATCTCTGCCCTAACCCCCGAAGCTGCCGTTGCAGTGCTTTATGCTGACGAAGTGAAGGCTGACAAAGACCTGACGGTTGACGCAGCTCGCGCTAAGTATGCAGATGAGTACATTGCAAACGTTGCAGGTGCTGTGAATGCAGCAAAGAGCGGCATGGTTGATGATATCATCGATCCTGCTCAGACTCGCGTCATGCTGATCTCAGCTCTTGAGATGCTAGCAAGCAAGCGCGACAGCAATCCGCCCAAGAAGCACGGCAATCTGCCGATGTAACGCGGAAAGGAAGGGTAAATCATGGATAAATTTATGTATAGCCTTTCAGTTGCGGGCTTGGGAATGGTCGTCGTTTTTGCTGGTTTGACTTTGCTGATTTTCTGCGTAAAGCTTATGACAAAATTTGCAACATCAGGCGATAATAAAAAGACCAAAGCTTCTCCGCCCGTAGCTGCCCCGATTGCCGCTCCCCCAGTTGCAATGCCCGTTGTAACCGAGGTAGAAGGCATTCCCGCTGATGTGATCGCTGCCATTACCGCTGCGATTGCTGCTGTGTGGGATGGGGAAGGCGGCTTTGTGGTTCGCCGCGTCAAGCGTGTGAACAATGCACCGGCATGGAGCCGTGCAGGCCGCGAAGAACAAACGTACAGCCGGTTTTAATCGGCGTTTAGCGCAATTGTCAATTGATTAAGGAGGATTTCATCCCATGCGTCAATTCAACATTACCGTAAATGGTGTTGGTTATCAGGTATCTGTAGAGGAAGTCGGCGGTGCCGCTCCTATGGCCCCCGTTGCTCCTATGGCCGCTCCCGTAGCTGCTGCTCCTGTAGCCGCTCCCGTGGCTGCTGCTCCTGTAGCTGCTGCACCTATCGCCGGCGGCGAAAAAATCTCTTCCCCAATGCCCGGAACCATTCTTGATGTCAAAGTCAAGCAGGGTCAGGCAGTGAAGAAGGGCGATGTCCTCGTCATTTTGGAAGCAATGAAGATGGAAAACGAAATCATGGCTCCCTGCGATGGCACAATCCAACAGGTTGTTGTATCAAACGGCGCTACTGTTAACAGCGGAGATCCGCTCATTGTTATCGGTTAAGATCGCCCGCGATCAACCTATAACGAATACAGAAAGCGAGTTGATCAAGAATCATGGAAACACTCAATATCGGCGATAGCTTGGTCAAGCTGGCCGAAATGTCAGGTGTTATGCAGCTAATCCAGGACCCCAAGACGCTGATTATGCTGATCATTTCGTGCGTACTGCTTTATTTGGCCATTGTCAAAAAGTACGAGCCGCTCCTGCTCCTGCCCATTGCATTTGGTATGCTTTTGGTTAACCTGCCCTTGTCGGGCGTGATGGACAATCCATCCTATATTTATCTTACCGATGCTTTCCATAACGGCAAGAACGGTACAGCTGTTTTGCTGGCGGATGGATCCCTTGTCTATCAGTATCTGGAGAACCCGGGCGGCGTGCTCTATTACCTGTACCAAGGCGTAAAGCTTGGTATTTTCCCGCCGCTGATCTTCCTTGGCGTTGGCTGCATGACGGACTTTGGTCCCCTCATTGCTAACCCCAAGAGCCTGCTCCTTGGCGCAGCTGCTCAGATTGGTATCTTCGTTACATTTATCGTTTGCTACTCCGTCTTTGGCTTTACGGCGCAGGAAGCGGCATCCACGGGCATTATCGGCGGCGCGGATGGCCCTACGGCTATCTTCCTAACCGGTAAGCTCGCACCGCATCTGCTTGGACCTATCGCAGTTGCTGCGTATAGCTACATGGCGCTTGTTCCGGTCATTCAGCCTCCGATCATGAGAGCGCTGACCACAAAGAAGGAACGCGAAATCGTCATGGAACAGCTTCGCCCCGTCACCAAGACCGAGAAGATCATCTTCCCGATCGCGGTTACCATTATCGTAAGCTTGCTATTGCCTTCGGCTGCACCGCTGATTGGTATGTTGATGCTGGGTAATCTATTCCGCGAGAGCGGCGTGGTTGATCGCCTCAACAAGACCTCTCAAAACGAGCTGATGAACATCGTCACTATCTTCCTTGGTGTCACTGTTGGCGCAACTGCCGATGCTGAAACGTTCTTGCAGCCCAAAACACTGATCATCATGTGCGTTGGCGTGGTTGCGTTTGGCTTTGGTACAGCAGGCGGCGTTCTGCTTGCAAAGCTCATGAACAAGATTTCTGGCGGCAAGATCAACCCGTTGATCGGTTCTGCCGGTGTATCCGCTGTGCCTATGGCTGCTCGTGTCAGCCAAGTGGAAGGCCAGAAAGCCAATCCCTCCAACTTCCTGCTCATGCACGCTATGGGCCCGAACGTTGCTGGTGTTATTGGCTCCGCTATTGCAGCCGGCATGCTGCTTAGCATGTTTGGTTAATGCAAAAAAATGAGGTGAAATAAATGCCTAAGGTTGGAATTACCGATACGATTTTGCGCGATGGTCACCAAAGTCAGGCGGCTACTCGCATGAGAACCTCCCAAATGATCCCCGCTTTTGAGCAGCTGGATAAAGTGGGATATTACTCCTTGGAATGCTGGGGCGGCGCGACCTTTGACACCTGCCTTCGCTTTCTAAATGAAGACCCGTGGGAGCGCC
>LFRM01161109.1_pt1 | contig 22612 bp, 18 predicted proteins | sample 618341 | NCBI WGS metagenome assembly LFRM01 (sample SAMN03654438, study PRJNA283298) | anaerobic digester metagenome | isolation source: pool of bioreactors CSTR01a, CSTR02a, and CSTR03a thermophilic anaerobic... | place: Denmark: Kgs. Lyngby | collected 2014-05-21 | reverse complement strand
GGTACTCCTGCGCCTGCAGTGTTGAAAAGCTGCAGAATATTACAACAAAAAAGAAAAATTTGTATGGCATATCCTCCTGATTATCTGATTAAACGATGTGATGATTGAATGATTGGATTATCTCATCATCCCATTATCACATTCCCTTCAGGTGGTAAAGATAGAAATAAAATCACTAAATCTTTCTATCTTTCCATTTGCCGCTTCGCAGGTAAATAAACGAAAAAGTGATCAGGAACACCCAGTAGACATGCTCCGTGGTCCATGCTGCAGCGACAGAGGCACGCAGAAAAATGATGATAAACCACATGTATGCCATATAGAATATCAGGGTAATAATCTCAAAGCCAAGTGCTGTCCGCGTATTCCCCGTCCCAGATACAGCGCTGAACAGAACCGTTCCGACACTGTATATGGGGAGTGATGAGATGAGCACGTAGAGTGGCAGGCNNTGGCAGGACAGTGTCGCCGATGAGTGAAGGGTTATCGGTGTAGATATGAATCATCGTCCGGGGAAAGAGAGAGACGACGACGATGACAACCATCATCACCCCCAGGCTGAGAAGGGCAATCCTTTTGATCAGATTCTGCACCTCATGGCCCCTGGCTGCCCCGATGGTGTTGCTCACCATCGTGCTCGTGGCCGATCCGAGGGCATGAGAGGGGATGGTGAAGATGGTATAGAAGCTGCGCACGATATTGGTCACTGCCAGCGGCCGCTCACCCATGTAATTTTCAATAAATACAAAGAAGAGCATCCAGGTTACGATAGAGAAAAGATACTGCGCCATCATGTAAATGGAGATATCAAGTATTTTTTTTACGATAGCCCACTGAAAACGGATAGAGGTGAAACCATACTTCTCCAGATCAACGGTCTTCTTCGTATAGATCACAAAAAAGAGGGTGGATGAGATCTCTGCTATCACCGAAGCAATGGCTGCTCCTGCAATACCCATCTCGGGCATACCCAGGTTACCGAAAATAAGGCCGTAATCGAACACCACATTGACAAGCCCCATCACAACGGCATTGATCGTAAGCACCTTCGTGCGAGCAATACCAATATAGAAGGCACGGAACATCACGTTGGTAAAGGCAAAAATGATCCCGAACACGCGCCACTCCAGATAATCAGAGACAGCAGCAGAGACACTCGCCGATTCGAACAGTCCGGGGATAAGATCAATAGTGGCGTATCGTAACAGAGGAATAAGCAGCATCGCGGGGATAAGCAGGAAGATGATCCCCTGAATCACGATATCCCCTATCTTGCTGTAATCACCCTCACCATTGCGCCTGCCGATAAGGATCTGGCTGCCCATGCTGAAGCCGAAGCCCAGCGTGTACAAGGCAATGTAGATGATCCCCGCCAGGGCCGATGCACCCAGCTCCACTTCACCCACACGTCCGAGGAAAGCAGTATCAACAACCTGTATAAGGTTTTGCGCCAGCAAACTCAACAGGATGGGCAGACTGATTTTTATGATCTGTTTGTTGGAATACACCAGACTATGTTAAAAAACCGCCGGCTGCTTCTACAACCGACGGTTCATATGTTGATGGTTACGTTATTTTTTTATTCTGTTTGTTTCGGGTTCAACATGAATAACCGCGGGCTCCAAGCGCTTTGCTTCCTCCAGTGGCAGTATGGCATAGCTCATGATGATGATCACATCACCCTTCTGCACCTTACGGGCAGCAGCACCGTTCAGGCATATCGTCCCTGAGCCGCGTTCACCACGGATGATATAGGTCTCGAAACGCTCTCCGTTGTTATTGTTGACCACGGCCACTTTCTCATGCACGAACATATTGGCGGCATCAATCAGATCTTCATCAATCGTGATGCTTCCTTCATAATTGAGATCGGCATCGGTTACCGTCGCTTTATGTATTTTAGATTTTAATGTCTCTACCATCATAAGTAATTAATTGTATCTGATATTGTCTATCAACCGTACCTCGCCGCAGAAGACGGCAATACATCCCACAGAAAAATCGCTCTTTTCCAAGGAGGAGATGAGCTGCAGAGTGTTGCCGTCGACAATCTCAAAATATTCAACATTTAACCCCCGCACATTGTTTATCTCACCAATCACGAAGTCGGTGAGCTGCCCGGGAGTAAGATCATCGCTCAGCCGGGTGCTTTCCTGCAAAACCCGGTATATCTCAGCTGCATTCTTTTTCTCTTCTTCCGACAACCGCTGATTGCGGCTGCTCATAGCCAGACCATCGGCCTCCCTGACAATGGGCACACCCACGATCTCTACCGATAGCTCAAGCTGCCTGACCATTTCCCGGACAATTGCCAGCTGCTGAAAGTCCTTCTCACCGAAATAGGCTTTGTCGGGACGCACGAAGCTGAAAAGTTTGCTCACCACCTGGGCTACTCCGTTGAAGTGACCGGGGCGAAACTGCCCCTCCATCACCTTGTCGAGCATCCCGAAGTCAAAAACCCTTTTGTCTGGCTCGGGATATATCTCCTCTTCCGACGGTGCGAAAATAATATCGGCACCTGTGCGCTCCAACAACGTGTGGTCCTCCTCAGCTGTCCGGGGATAGTGCTTCAGGTCTTCTTTGTTGTTGAACTGTGTTGGGTTCACAAAAATACTCACCACACAAACATCATTCTCCGCAGCGCACTGCCTCACGAGTGTAGCATGACCCTCATGGAGAGCACCCATGGTAGGGACAAATCCAATCGTTTGTTCCTGCAGGCGAAAGCGCTGCAGCATTTCTTCCAGACCGGTTGCGGTACGTACGATCTCCATATATTTTTTTTAGTCTGCAAAGCAACAAAATATTTGCCACATAGAGAAAAATATTAGCATTATTTCACTGAAACAGCCCGTTAAATCGTTATAAACAGTGGCGCAACGATTGCGGAACAAAATGGGAGTTCCGGCTACTTGACGCTCATTTTTAATAATATAGAGACACACGAGGCAACAGAAAAAAGGTACAACGCTGATATGCTGTATATTACAAAATAGATGGTGTTTTGTTTTGTAGTTATGTGGATTTTTTTTATTATCTTTGTACTCAATTTAAGATAATTAGCTTCATGTCCCAGAAAAAAGTTTTATACATTACGCAGGAAATTTTCCCCTATCTCGACGAAACAACCATTTCGAATACCTCCCGTTTTTTACCTCAGGCCATACAGGAAAAAGGAAAAGAGATACGTGCATTCATGCCCAAATTCGGCAACATCAACGAACGCCGCAATCAGCTTCACGAAGTAATTCGTCTCTCCGGCATGAATCTTATCATTGATGACTCAGACCATTCACTCATCATCAAGGTTGCCTCCATTCAGGCGGCACGGATGCAGGTCTATTTTATCGACAATGAAGATTATTTCCAGAACAGGGAAACACTTGTTGATAAAAAAGGGGAGGAGTATGAAGACAATGATGAGCGAAGCATCTTCTTTGTACGCGGTGTCATGGAAACCATCAAGAAATTGCGCTGGGTACCTGATGTGATTCACTGCCACGGATGGTTCAGTGCCCTGGCACCTCTCTACATCAAAAAGGGTTATGCCGATGACCCCTGCTTCAAAAATGCCATAGTGGTCAGCTCTCTCTACGATGAGAATTTCGAGAAACCGTTGAATAATGGCTTCGCCGACAAGCTCCGTTTTGACGGTATCGGTGATGCGGAAATTGAGACGATGAAACAGCGCGGGACAATGGATTATCAGAACCTGATGAAGCTGGCCATAGAAAACTCTGACGGCATCATCCTGGGAAGTGAAAAGATTGATCCTGTATTAACAAAGCACCTGCAGGAGAAAAAGGTCGCATTTCTGCCATACAATGCCGATTTCGACCAAAACGTGGAGGAGATCAATGCATTCTACGAGAAATTGGATGCCTGATTCACTTAAAATCTTTAATTAACCGGCTTTTTTATTTCAGCGCTACACAAATATCTTTAAAAATTGAGAGAAAGCAATTCATCAGCTTTCATTTGACGATTTTTTTTTGGATATTTGCGCGGTTGAAAACAAATTTTTAGAAACGAATGAAGCTCACATCCATCCACAAGGCGCTAATCGTAACCTTTGTCGCTATACTCACCCTATCCTGTAACGATACGCTTGACCAGGTCGGATTCAGCATTCAGCCCGGCAAAGACCGGCTGACTGTAGGTATCGACACACTGTTCATGCAGGCGCGCACCGTTCAGGTTGACTCCATATATGCAAAGACTAAATATCCCGTGCTGGGAGAATATATCGACCCGGTCTTCGGATCGGTCAAATCGGATTATATCGGTGAGTTTTATTTCCCGCAGGGAGCAGGCTTCAAGACAGGAGCCACCATCGACTCCGTGAGAGTGGTTGTATCCTACTCCACCATGATGGGCGATTCGCTGGCACCCATGGAGCTCTCTGTCTATGAGGTGACAAAATCGCTGGAAGGGGTGAGTAACTACACCCACAATGACCCCGAAGCGTATGCCGATATGTCCGCACCACTGGGCAGAGAGGTTTTTACGGGTAAAAACTCCACTTACCGGACCGAGACCTATTCATCGGGGTATACCTCCCAGGAATACAAGGTGTACGACATCAATGTGAAGCTACCCGACGAGCTGGGTGAAAAGTTCCTCAATGAGTACAACAAGGCCGGTCACGGCAAGATGGTGGATGCAGACTCCTTCAGGGAATTTTTCCCGGGACTCTATTTCACCACCAGTTTCGGGAACAGCACCATGCTCAATGTCAGCTTCACCTCATTGTATGTGCATTATCATTACCTGGATGTAAAGGGATCATCGACACAGCAGGACACCATCCGTAAGGATGCGATGCGCCTCTTCATCACGCCGGAAGTGACACAGTTAAACCATGTCAGCAATAACAATGATCAGTTGCTGGTTGAGAACGCCACACACACCTATGTGAAGAGTCCCGCCGGAGTGAATACTGAGGTTACTTTCCCCCTCTCTCAGATCTATGACAAGATGAAATCGCAGGCGTTGAACCTGGCGAAATTTACAATTTTTGCCATGCCGGATGCCATTGAGAACCCGATGGTGAAACTAAGCCCTCCCGATTATCTGCTGCTGGTGAACAGAGACTCACTGGACGGTTTCTTCGAAAACAAGAAACTCCCCGACAATGTCACCAGCTTCCTCTCCGCGAAGTTTGATGCCACCACCTATTCGTACAACTTCAACAATATCTCCACGATGATCAATCACTATAACGAAACATCGGATGGTGTGCCTTTTGATCTGGTCTATTATCTTATCCCGGTGGATGCGACCATTGTCACCTCACAGCAAAGCTACTACTCTTCGGGAAGCCAGTCGCTTACGGATGTTTCCAACCAGATGTGGCCGACTGCGGCCATGCTCGACAAACGGGAGGGTAATCTGAAGCTGGAACTGATCTTCAGTAATTTCTAAAACAACAACCCTTGTGTGCCGGACCTTTTCCGTCCCAGATGGAGGTAAGCCAGGTCGGTAGCTTCCCGTCCGCGGGGTGTGCGCTTGATAAACCCCTCTTTTATAAGAAATGGCTCGTAGACCTCTTCGATGGTTCCGGCATCATCGCCCACAGCTGTGGCGATGGTGGTGATACCCACGGGACCACCATTGAACTTATCGATGATGGTGAGCAGTATCTTATTATCAATCTCATCCAGCCCGTACCTGTCAATATTGAGTGCCTCGAGGGCATAGGAGGAGATCTCTTTGTCAATTTTCCCGTTTCCCTTCACCTGTGCGAAGTCACGTACACGACGCAGCAAAGCGTTCGCCACACGAGGCGTACCACGGCTGCGTGATGCGATCTCCACTGCAGCATTCCGGTTGCATTCAATCTTCAGAATGTCGGCTGAACGCAGCACGATACCGGTGAGGGTATCCATATCATAATACTCAAGGTGCATGTTGATGCCGAAGCGGGCACGCAGTGGGCTGGTAAGCAGACCACTGCGCGTGGTGGCACCCACCAGCGTGAACGGGTTCAGGTCGATCTGAATGGAACGGGCACTGGGGCCCTTGTCGATCAGTATGTCGATACGGTAGTCCTCCATGGCACTGTAGAGGTACTCCTCCACCACCGGTGAGAGACGGTGGATCTCATCGATGAACAGCACGTCGTGCGGCTCCAGTGAGGTGAGCACACCGGCAAGATCACCCGGCTTATCGAGTACGGGCCCCGAGCTGATTTTAAAGCCCACACCCAGCTCATTGGCGATGATATTCGACAGGGTGGTTTTCCCCAGCCCCGGAGGGCCGTGCAACAGCACATGATCGAGCGACTCACCACGCATGCGTGCTGCGCTGACAAATATCTTCAGGTTATCCACAATCTTGTCCTGCCCGCTGAAACCGCTGAAGGTGAGGGGGCGCAACGTGTTCTCGTACTCACGCTCGGTATCCTGTGAATAACGGTTGCTATGTATGTCGAATTGATCTTCCATAATTTATTGATGCAAAAGTAACTATTTATTGCGAGTTTTGGAAATAGCTTCTGTATTACGCTTCAGTCCTGAGAATTTGGTTCTTTTGACGGCCGAGTGGCGGAATATCTCACGATAGGCCTCTTCGTTCATCTCCGTCAGTTGCTTCAGATCGAGTGACATAAATTTCTCCGAGGGCATCAACGCCGGGGTGGTATGCGGCTGTGCCCCACGATTCCAGGGACATACCTTCTGGCAGATATCGCAGCCAAAGACATTGTTTCTTAAGTTGGGTACTATGTCGGGAGAAATTTCTCCTTTGTTCTCAATGGTTTGGTAGGAGATACACTTCCCGGCATTCACCCAATACGGTTTTTCTATGGCGCCTGTGGGGCATGAGTTGAGACAGCGGCGACAGTCGCCACAGTTCTCAGACAGGGGGGTATCGTAATCCAGCTGCAGGTTGATGATCAGTTCACCCAGAAAGAAATAAGAACCCTTACCGGGGATGATAAGCAACGTATTTTTACCCACAAACCCGATACCGGCCTGTGCCGCCCAGAAGCGCTCCAGCACCGGAGCTGAGTCGGAGAAGAATCGCCCTGCCACTTCTGGAGAACGCCCTCGGATCCACTCAAGCAGGCCGTGCAGCTTTTCCCGCATCACGTCGTGATAATCTTTTCCGTAGGCGTAATAAGCGAACTGGGGCACCTTTCCCGGGAGCTTCACGGATGGGTAGTAATTCAGCGCCACCGAAATGATAGATTGGGCACCCTCTACCAACAGCCTCGGGTCAATCCGTTTGTCGATATTGCGCTCCATATAGCCCATCCCGGCTTGACAGTTGGCGGCAATCCACTCCATGTAACGGGCCTCTTCACCACTGTCGACGGCACGGCAAATGCCGCAGGCATCGAAACCGAGCAACAGGGCCTGTTGCTTTATCTCCTCAGAAAAAGTCATGCATCTCAATTTTAAGTCAAACGTACAAAAAAAAAGGTTCCGAAAAAAGAGCCTCAAGCGTGAATCGCAATCACTTCGTTCTACAAACTCATTGAGGTAAAAACAGAAAATCTGAATTAAGTTGTGTACTTTTGCAGCTACAACCGGCAATTATCAACCGCTGATGGCTGAACCCACATTAAAACATAAAACAACCGTTTCTCTGTTCTGGAGCTTCACCGATAAATTCGGGCAGCAGCTGATCAACCTGGGGACGAGCATTGTTCTTATGCGCATTCTCGATCTGCCGGAGTATGGATTGATCGGAGCGCTCACGCTCTTTATCGCTTTCTCCAGCCTGCTGATCGACAGTGGTTTCACCCGCGCACTACTCAACAGGAAAAGCATCTCCCCCGCCGAGTACAGTACTGTTTTTTACTTTAACCTCGGCTTAAGCATCCTGCTCTATCTGATCCTTTTTGCGGCAGCCCCGCTGCTTGCAGACCTATTCCATGAACCACGCATAGCGCCTGTTTCACGCATACTGTTCCTGTCCCTGATACTCAATGCCGGAGGGATCATACAGCAGACTCTCTTAATCAAGAGAGCCGATTTCAGGGGATTGACCAAAGTGAATATGGCCGCATTGATTATCACAGCTGCCGTAGCCATCATGATGGCGCTGAATGGCTTTGGTGTCTGGACGCTGGTGGTGCAGACATTGCTTTTTGCCTTCTTCCGGTCACTGTTCCTCTGGCTCTACTCGCGATGGATCCCTCTCCGCATTTTCAGTCTGAAGATTCTCCGTTCATTCTCAGGACTCAGCAACAAACTGCTGCTTACATCGCTGATCAATGCGGTCTTTAATAACATCTACCCCAGCATCATCGCTTTCTTTTACCCCAATTCGATGAGACAGGTGGGTTACTACTCTCAGGCCAGCAAGTATCAGGAGATCCCGTTCGGGATCCTCTCCAACACCTTCCGCTCAGTCTCCATGCTGATCCTGCCGGAGATAAATGAACAGACCGATCGGCTGAAGCGGGTTGTGAGCAAGATGATGAAATCTCTCGCTTTCCTCTCCTTCCCTATTGGCTTTCTCATGATATTGATTGCTGAACCCACATTTCACTTTCTCTTCAGGGATAAGTGGCTGCCTGCGGTCCCCTATTTTCAGGTGTTGTGTCTTGCCGGCGTGGTCTCACCCTTTGCCTTCGTGCTGAATGAGCTGTTCATCGCACGCGAGAAAGCAAACTATTTCCTGGGTGTGGAGATCATCAGAAGAGTGATCCTGCTGCTGCTGATCGCCCTGTTGTTCCCCTATGGCATCATGGGCCTGGCTTCCAGCTGGGTGGTCTATACCTATATCACGCTGATCATCTCCCTTATCCTGTCACGGAAGCTGATTCAATATTCACTTTTAGACTTTCTGAAGGACACCGCGCCCTATGCCGTCATCGCGTTTGCAAGTGTGGCTGCAGGCTATTTCCTCACCCTGCACACAGATAAAGACCTGCCGTTCATCCTTGTGAACATTGTTGTTTCAGGTGTGCTCTATCTGCTGCTGTGTCACCTGTTTAAGCTGGAGATGACCAGGGAGATCAGAGAATGGATTTCAACCAGAAAAAATGAGACAGAATGAACAGGATGACAAATACGTTGATTTACAAGGTCCGCTCACGATTGAGGGAGCATCTTCACACGATGAAGAAAAAAAAGGTGCGGAAGAAAATGCTGGATTATTATACGCAGTTTCCTTCCGGTGATGATGAGATCAGTGATGCGGTCGATTACCTTTCCACTCATCCTCTGACCACTTTCTTCGGCGCTTTTCAGGAGAAATATGATGCCGGGGAGGTTGAGGTGTTCACTGATCCGTCGAACGGCCTACCCTACGTGATCACCGACGGCAAAAGACTCTATTTCAAACGTTCACAGAACAGACGCACCGTGCAGTTGATGTTCAACGGCCTGCGCATTGAACAGGATGCAGAGGCGCCCCATTGCTACACCGATGCTGATTTCCGGATCACAGAGGATGAGATTCTGGCAGATGTGGGCTGTGCGGAGGGTTATTTCTCACTGATGCATATTGAGAAGACGAAGCGGATCTATCTTTTTGAGCAGGACCGTGAGTGGATTGAAGCATTGGAAGCCACCTTTTCTCCCTGGAGAGAGAAGATCAGCATTATCCCCAGGTTCGTATCAGACAGGGATAACAACAATGAAATTACGCTGGACAACTATTTCAGGGAGACTGAAGAGAAGCCCGGCTTCTATAAAATAGATGTGGAGGGCGCTGAAGCATCCGTTCTGAAAGGGATGGAAGAGCTGCTGCGCGCTCCGGTTAAGATTGCACTCTGCACCTATCATCATCAGCACGATTTCGAACTCTTCAGCCGCTTTTTTAAGGAGCATCGGTTTCACCACCGCCCCAACAGGGGTTTGATGATCTATCAGAATGATCTGGCTGAAACAACACCGCCCTTCTTCCGGAGATGTATGATCAAAGCAACCAATCAACATGGCTGAGCTGTCTCACAAAACCCCCTCTGTATGTGTCATCATCGTCTCCTATAACTTCGGACGGTGGATCCATCAATGCATCCCCTCCGTGATGGCTTCTACAATACCTGCAACCATTTTGGTGATAGATAACGGCTCTGCCGATGCCACCTGTGAGATCATCCGGAGGGAATACCCCGGGGTGAAACTGATAGAGACACACCAGAACCTCGGCTTCGGCAGAGCCAACAACATCGGCATGCAATATGCGCTGGAAGCAGGATTCGATTATCTGTTCCTGCTTAATCAGGATGCATGGATCGAGCCTGACACCCTGGAGAAATTGATTGCTGCGGCTGATAAAAAGAGGGAATACAGCATTCTGTCACCTGTCCACCTGAACGGGAAAGGGGATGCTGCGGACTTCGGCTTCTCGGAGTACACAGGGTTGAAGAACAGGGAGGAGGCGCTGCAGCTGACGGATGAAGTGACAGCATATCCGTTTATCAACGCAGCCATGTGGCTGCTTCCCATTTCGGCAATAAAGGAGGTGGGTGTTTTTGCTCCCATTTTCGCGCATTACGGCGAAGACCGTAATTATGTTCATCGCGTACAGCAACAGGGGCACCAATTAGGGCTGGTGAAAGCTGCATTTGGCTATCATGACAGAGCAGCACGTCCGGTAAGCCGTGAACAGTGGTTCTACTCGGAGTTTGTTTACTTTCTGACGGAGGCGGTGAACCCGAAATACAACTGGTCCGAAGCGGCTGCCTACAGCCTTCTGGCAGCACTGAAGAAAGCGATGAAAGCACTTCTGTCAGGAAAAAGATCCGACAGCAGTGCATACCTCCACATCGCTTTCCGTTTACTCCGGATGAGTGCCTCAATTCGTCAGACCCGCAGGGGACAGCGGATCAGGCAAAAATGAAATCGAGCTGCTTCCGCTCCAGGTTCGCTCTTGCCACCTGAATGCTTACAGGTTGTCCGAGACGATACTCCTTTTTAGTGCGGCGTCCTACAAGGCGGAAGTTCTTTTCATCCAGCTCGTAGAAATCATCATCCATCTCACGGATAGGGATCATCCCTTCACATTTGTTCTCGTTGATCTCCACATAGATACCCCACTCTGTCACACCGGAGATAACGCCGTCATACACTTTCCCGATTTTATCGGACATGAACTCCACCTGCTTGTACTTGATGGAATCGCGTTCAGCGTTCGACGCAACCTGCTCCATCTGTGAGCAGTGCTTGCACTCCTCCTCAAGGGATGCCTGATCGGCGCTCTTGCCTCCCTCGAGATAACTCTCGAGCAGCCGGTGCACCAGCATATCGGGATAACGGCGTATGGGTGAGGTGAAATGGGTGTAATATTCGAATGCCAGGCCATAATGTCCCACATTTTTCGTTGAGTAGATCGCTTTCGACATGGTGCGGATAGCGATGGTCTCGACAAGATTCTCTTCCGGTCGCCCCTGCACCTTATCCAGCAGCGCGTTGATGCTCTTCGCCACCTCCACCTTCGACCCATCTGGTTTAATTTTATGACCGAAACGAAGAATAAATGAGTTGAGTGTATCCAGCTTCTCCGGATCGGGCACATCGTGTATACGGTAAACAAACGTTTTGGCTTTCTTACCCTTGGGTACCCTGCCGATAGCCTCTGCCACCGCTTTGTTTGCCAGCAGCATGAACTCCTCAATAAGGTGGTTGGCCTCCTTCGACTCTTTGAAATAGACACCCAGCGGCTTCCCCTTCTCATCGAGATTGAACTTCACCTCATAACGTTCGAAATTGATTGCACCATCGCTGAATCGTCTCTCACGCAACTGTTTGGCAAAATCATTCAGCTGCAGGATCTCGGTGGAGAAATCACCCTTCCCGGTTTCAATGACCGTCTGTGCATCTTCATAGGCAAGACGGCTATCTGACTTGATCACCGTGCGTACGATACGTGATTTTTTGATCTCCGCCTTCTCGTTCAGATTGAATATGACCGAGAAACAAAGTTTCTCCTCCTGGGGACGCAGGGAGCACAACCCGTTGCTTAACCGCTCCGGCAGCATTGGGATGGTCCTGTCTACCAGATAGATCGATGTTGCACGGTTCTCCGCCTCCCGGTCGACCAGGTCTCCCGGCCGCACGTAATGGGTTACATCGGCGATATGAACGCCTACCTCCCACTGGGTAGGAGCTATCTTGCGAATAGAGAGCGCATCATCAAAGTCCTTGGCATCCTTCGGGTCGATCGTCAGAGTAAACACATCACGGAAATCTTCCCGCCTGGCGATCTCTTTCTCATCAAGCCTGTCGGCTATCTTCTCCGCGTACTTCTCCACAGCCTCGGGGTACTTGTAGGGCAAATCGTACTGTGCCAGGATGGCGTGCATCTCGGTATCGTTCTGTCCCGGCTTGCCAAGGATATCGATCACTTTCCCTACCGGGTTATTGGCTTTCTCAGGCCACTCCACAATCTCAACGACCACCTTGTCACCATTCTTGGCACCATTGATATCCTCATTGGGAATAAAGATGTCGTTGGAGAGGTACTTGCTGTCCATCACCAGAAACGCATAATGCTTCTGCACATCCAGCACACCCACGAAGCGGCTCTGCGTGTGTTCCAGTATCTCCACCACTGCTCCCTCTGTCTCGGCACGCTTACGTTTTGCCAGCAGCTGCACCCGCACACGATCACCGTTCATGGCATGCTTGCTGTTACGTTCGGGGATATAAATATTGTTTGTATCATCGTCAGGAACAAAAAAGTTCTTCCCATTGCTTCTTCGTTCAAAACGACCATCCAGCATCAGACCACGGTTGTTGATGCGGTACCTGCCACGGGAGGTCTCCAGCAGCATATCCTCATCACGCAGCTTGTCGAGCACCTTGACCAGGACACGTCGTCCCTCCTCACCCCGAACATTCAGGGCTGCAGCTATCTGCTTATGATTAAACTGCTTGTCGTTATTCTCTGTGAGAAAATTTATAATGGAATTGGTAAGGTCTTTCTTCTTTGGTTTCGTGGCTGAAGAATCAGTTGTAACTTTTTTACTCATAATTAACGTCGGTTTTTTAATAAAACAAATAAAACATGTTTTAGTTAATGCAAAGTAATAAAAAAAATTGGTTCCGCTGATCAATTCGTGAAGTTATCACTATTTTTGCAATTGGTTAATGACAAAAAAGATGGAAAAGAAAAGAATCCTCATCACCGGCGCCAGTGGATTCATTGGCAGCACAGCAGTGGACAGGGCCCTTGAACTGGGATATGAAACATGGGGAGGCATTCGCAAAAGCAGCAGCCTGCAATACCTGCAGGGGAAACCGGTTCATTTGATCGATCTGCAATACAACGACAAAGAGATGCTCAGGGATCAACTCCTTCAGCTGATGAACGAGAACGGCCGGTTTCACCACATCCTGCATATTGCAGGCCTCACCAAGGCACGCCATAAATCTGATTTCGACAAGGTGAATTACGGCTATACCCGTAACCTGGTGGAGGCACTGACAGAGATAGGAGCACTGCCCGACACCTTCGTGCTGATGAGCTCGCTCGGTGCAATGGGTGCAGGAGATGAGCGTAACTACTCACCGATCCGTTCTGACCAGCAGCCAAATCCCAACACGGCATACGGCAGAAGCAAGCTGAAAGCCGAGAACTACCTGAAGAGCATCGACGGTTTTCCCTACATCATTCTTCGCCCCACAGGTGTCTACGGGCCGCGCGACAGGGACTACCTCATCCTGATGAAAGCAGTAAAAAACGGACTGGATGTGGGAGCCGGATTCAAAAAACAGGTTTTGTCCTTCATCCACAGTGAAGATCTGGTGAATGTCGTCTTCATGTTGTTAGAGAAAGGGATCAGCAGGAGAGACTATTTCGTTGCCGACGGTGATCTCTATACCGACAGGGCGTTCAATGCCATCGTGCAGCAGGCACTGCAAAGAAAACATGTGATCCGGTTGAAGATCCCTCTTTCACTTGTCAGGCCTGCAGCCATCATCAGCGAAAAAGCAGCGGCACTCTTTGGTAAAGCTGCCACCTTCAACAGCGATAAATACCTTATCATGAAACAACGCAACTGGTCTTGTGATACAGCACCGCTGAAAGAGGATCTCGGCTTTCTGCCCAAATGGAGATTGAAAGAGGGGGTGGAACAGACGGCAGCATGGTACAAAAAGGAGGGATGGCTCTGAGTGAGTGCGGCTGCCCCGCGAATTTCCCGGCTGCTTAACGGGAAGTTTCTATTTATTTTGTACTTTTGCTCATTACAACAGTAAAATTCAAGCTGAAAAGCAGAAACGGATGCAACGAAGTGTATGTGACAACGAAGGGAATCATATTCATACCACTACAACATACACCATGATGCAAAAAAATAATTTGTTCATATGAAGATAGCACTGATAGGATACGGAAAGATGGGGCATGAGATTGAAAAGATTGCCGTTGAGAGAGGACATGAGATTGTTTGCACCATCGACATGAACGAAGAGGAAAAATTCACCTCTCCCGCATTTAAAAGTGCGGAGGTGGCGATTGAGTTCACCTCACCCGGGAGCGCAATGAATAATTACAGGCAGGCCTTTGCGGCAGGTGTAGCCGTGGTGTCAGGCACCACAGGATGGCTGGAGCAGCTGGATGAAATCAAAGATGCCTGCGACAACCGGGGGAATACTTTTTTCTACGCTTCCAACTTCAGCCTGGGGGTGTACATTTTCTCTGCGCTCAACAACTATCTGGCAAAGATCATGAATCAGTTTCCCGGCTATGATGTGCGCATAGAAGAGACACATCACATCCACAAGCTGGATGCACCCAGCGGTACAGCCATCACACTGGCTGAGGAGATACTGGAGAAGATTGAGAGGAAAGGAGAATGGACCCTTGATGAGGGCGGTGCTGCAGATGCGCTGCAGATAAAAGCCTTTCGTGAAGGTGAGGTGCCGGGCATCCACTCGGTCATCTATGAATCAGAAGCCGACATCATCCGCATCACGCACGATGCCAAGAACCGCAAGGGACTTGCCCTCGGCGCTGTGCTGGCTGCCGAGTTCACGAAAGGGAAGAAAGGGTTTATGACCATGCAGGACATGCTGGGTATATTATAAAAGACTGTTCAAACAATCAACGATTATGACATTCAAACAACGACTCTCAAGTGCAACACGCCATCAATGGATCTGGTTTGCCGTATGGACTCTGCTGACACTTTTGTTCGCTTTCTGGGCAGCCTCACCGTGGCTCTTACTCTTTATTCTACTTTTCTTTGATATCTACATCACCAAACTGATACCCTGGTCGTTCTGGAAAAAATCAAAGAACGATCTCTTCCGCAAGACAATGGAATGGGTGGATGCCATCCTGTTTGCCCTGATTGCGGTCTACTTCATCAACACCTTCTTCTTTCAGAATTACCAGATACCCACCTCATCCCTTGAGAAATCACTGCTGGTGGGTGACTTCCTGGCTGTGAGCAAGCTGAGCTACGGACCCCGTGCACCCATCACTCCCCTCTCCTTCCCGCTGGCACAGCATACCATGCCGGTGGTGGGCGGTAAATCCTACTTCGAAAAGCCGCAGTGGAAATATCGCCGACTGAAGGGATTCGGAGAGGTGCAAAGAAACGACATTGTGGTTTTTAACTTTCCTACCGGTGATACAGTCGCCCTGAACATGCAGGGTGTGGATTTTTATACGCTGGTGAAGCACAATCCCAACGGCAGTGAGGGTGTGCGATCGGACAAGCGCACCTACGGTGAAATCGTCTACCGGCCCGTTGACAGGCGTGAGAACTATGTGAAACGATGTATAGGCCTCCCGGGCGAATCTATCGCACTCAGGAACGACTCTGTCTTTATCGATGGCTCCTATCTGCCCAACCCCCGTCTTTCGCAGCATAACTACATGCTTCATACCGACGGCACGGTAATCTCTGCGGATCTCTTCAGGGAGCTGGGGATCAACAAAGCCGATTATTTCACGCAGGACAGTTACGGTCAGGTGACCACACGCTCACAGGATCTGGCAGGAGCAGACAGTCTCAGCCTGGCACTCTCAGGCCTGCAGCCACGTAACGGCAATAACGGCAGGATCTACTACAGCATCCCCCTGACCGATGAGATGGTCCGACAGTTGCAGGCTAAGCCTTTCATCTGGGATATCATCAGGGAGAAAGAACAACCCGGCATGAGCTATTATTACCCCCTCACCCATGAGTCGGGATGGACACGCGACACATTCGGTCCGTTATGGATACCTCAGAAGGGAGCCACCATCACCTTCAACGGTGATGTCGATTACAAGGTGGCAGCTTATGAACGTTGCATCAGGAACTACGAAGGGAATGAGTTCGCCTATCGTGACGGGAAAGTGTATATCAACGGTGAACAGGCCGATTCCTACACCTTCCGGTTCGATTACTATTTCATGATGGGTGATAACCGACACAACTCTGCCGATTCACGCGTATGGGGTTTTGTACCGGAGGATCATATCGTGGGCAAGCCGATGCTTATCTGGTTGTCGCTCGAAAAGGACAAAGGGTGGTTCGAGGGAAAAATACGATGGAAAAGATTGTTCCACAGTGCGAAAGTGCCGGCATGAACAATCAGGAGAGAGCGCAGCGGGTGCTCCTGTCGTCGTACTACCTCGCTCCCGCTGAGTACTACAGCAGGCTCTTCAGTGCTGACAGCGCTCTTATAGAGATCCACGACAACTACCAGAAGCAGTCGTACCGTAACCGCTGCACCATTGCCGGGGCAAACGGACCCTTATCGTTGAGCATCCCTGTGGAGAAACCGACATCATCGGACTGCAGGATGAAGGATATCCGTATTGCACCACATGGCAACTGGCAGCATCTGCACTGGAATGCTATTGTCTCGGCGTATAACTCCACACCCTTCTTTCAATACTATGAGGAGGATTTCCGGCCTTTCTACGAGAGGAAGATCTCTTTCCTGCACGACTTCAATGAAGGGCTGCGCCGCCTTGTTTGCCGCCTCATAGGAATTGAGACGCCCCTCTCCTTCACAGCATCGTACGTTGCATCACTGCCGGAAAACTTTACTGATCTGCGTGAAACCATCCATCCCAAGAAAAGATCTGATCATGCGACAAGGGACTATTACCAGGTTTTTGCCGGCAGACATGGCTTTCTCCCGAATCTGAGCATTATCGATCTGCTCTTTAATATGGGAAATGAATCCCGGCTCTTTTTATGACATTCACTTTGACGATTTTTCCTATCTTTGCAGTTTATTATTCATGTTTTCGCGGGGCAGCAGACCGATCATAATTCTCTCTGATGAAACAGTTGCCCGAAGACGCTAATTTTTATTGAACAAATGTATCACAAGACAAGAGTCCGTTTTGCGCCCAGTCCCACCGGTCCGCTGCATATTGGCGGTGTGCGCACGGCATTATACAACTACCTCTATGCCAAACAGCAGGGAGGCGATTTTATTCTTCGTATTGAAGACACCGACACCACCCGATTTGTGCCGGGGGCAGAGGAGTACATCCGGGAGACATTCGACTGGCTGGGACTCTCCTTCGATGAGAGTCCTGCTAAGGGAGGTGCCTACGGTCCTTACAGACAATCGGAACGAAGGGAGATCTACAAGGTCTATGTGAAACAGCTGCTCGAGAGCGGTGCAGCATATATCGCCTTCGACACCCCTGAAGAGCTGGAAGCCAGAAGAGGTGAGATCGCCAACTTCCAGTATGATGCGACCACCAGGGAGAAGATGCGCAACTCGCTCACACTGTCGCAGGAGGAGACACAATCGCTCATTGACGGGGCAACACAGTACGTGGTACGTATCAAGATTGATCCTGACAGGGATATCACCGTCAACGACATGATCCGTGGTGAGGTGGTGATCAGTTCAACAGTGCTCGACGACAAGGTGATTTACAAATCGTCGGATGAGCTGCCTACCTATCATCTGGCCAACGTGGTGGATGATCACCTGATGGAGATCACCCATGTGATCCGCGGTGAGGAGTGGCTCCCTTCGGCGCCACTGCACGTGTGGCTCTACCGCAGCCTTGGTTGGGAAGAGAGCATGCCCCGGTTTGCACACCTGCCGCTGCTGCTCAAGCCCGAAGGCAACGGCAAGCTGAGTAAACGTGACGGAGATCGTCTTGGCTTCCCTGTTTTTCCGCTGGAATGGAAGGACCCGGTGACAGGTGATCGCTCATCCGGCTATCGTGAGAGCGGTTATCTGCCTGATGCAATCATCAATTTTCTCGCATTCCTTGGATGGAACCCGGGAACAGAACAGGAGATCTTCACACTCGATGAGCTGGTACAGGCTTTCTCTTTTGACAGGTGCAGCAAAAGCGGTGCTAAATTTGATGTGGAGAAGGCCAAGTGGTACAACCATCAGTACATTCTCAACCTGACCGATGGGGAGCTGGCAACCCTCTTCGCTCCCATCCTTAAGGAGAAGGGAGTTAACGCAACACAGGAAAAAGTAACGAAGGTCGTTGGACTCGTCAAAGCGCGCGTTCACTTCGTGAAAGAGCTGTGGGATCAATCCTCTTTTTTCTTCGTGGCACCCGTGAGCTATGATGAGAAGACAACCCGTAAACGCTGGAAGAAAGAGACCCCCGGACAGATGAGAGCGCTGATGCAGCTGATAAGTGAGATGGATGACTTCTCTGCGGAGAACCAGGAGAAAGCCGTGATGGAATGGATTCAACAGAATCAGCTCCACACAGGTAACATCATGAATGCATTCCGGCTGGCCATCGTCGGTGAGGGGAAAGGGCCCCACATGTTCAATATCACCGATGTGATCGGCAGGGATGAGACGCTGCGCCGCCTGGAACAGGCGATCACCACCCTGACGGAAAGAGAAGAAAACATTTAATCATTCATAATAATGGGAATCGATTTTGTCATCACCTGGGTCGACATGGACGACCCGAAGTGGAAAGCTGATTTCGCAAAATATTCCGGTAAGATTGACAACTCAAAAAACGAGGTGTCAGAAGCCCGTTTTCGGGATTATGGCTTTTTGAAATACTGGTTCAGGGGCGTGGAGAAATTTGCACCCTGGGTAAGGAAGGTCCATTTTGTCACCAGCGGACAGAAGCCCTCCTGGTTGAATGCCGACCACCCCAAGTTATCCCTGGTGAATCATTCCGACTATATACCAACGAAGTATCTACCTGTATTCAACTCATCACTCATAGAGATCTGGCTGCATCAGATACCCGGTCTGGCTGATCGTTTTGTCTATTTCAACGATGACTTCTTCATCATCAATCACATCAGCGAAGATCGGTTCTTTACCGGTGGGCTTCCTAACGACATCGCAGCCTTCCGTCATAACTCAGGCATCGGCCTCTGGTCGAAATGTCTGAAAAACAATATCCGTATCATCAATGAGCGGTTTGATAAGCGTGAGGTGCTGCAGCGTGATCATGAGAAATGGTTTCATCCTTCCTACGGCAAGAAAGCCAATCTTACCCGGCTGCTCAAACCTTACGGGAAATTTGTGACGCTCATCACCCCGCACAATGCACAACCATACCTTAAATCGACCTTCGAAGAGGTATGGGATTACGCGGGTGATCAACTCACTGCCGTCTCGGAGAACCGCTTTCGCAGCCCTGAAGATTACACACAGGAGTTGTTTCGCACATGGCAGATCTGCCGCTCACAGTTTGAACCCTACAACACCTACGCCGACACAAAAATGTTCCCGCTCGTGTTAAGATCGAAGCAGGCCATTGATGCGATCTACAACCAGCGTTACAAGCTGATCTGCCTCAACGATAATGCCCACATCAGGAACTATGAGCGTGTGATGAAAGAGCTGGAGAAAGCGCTGGAAACCATTTTACCGGAGAAGTCGGGGTTTGAGCTGTGATCCTGCTATTGTCTATTTTTCAAAAGATGATTTCCCGGGGAACAGCTCCTGCAGGAAAGGCTCTACCCTCTCCCTGTCCCTGTCGGTAGCACGATGACTGTCATTCAGACAAAAGAGCGCAGGCTGGTATTTCCTGATAAAGAGGGAGAAGTCCGGATTATGCATCCGGATACGGCAGGACTCGTTCCTCCCCACGAAACGCAACTGCCCCCGTTTCCTGTATAAGGCATAGTAATTGTAGATGATACGCTGGATATCATTCTCAGTTCTTGTATGATGGGTCAGCGTACGTGATATCTCCTCACCGAAAACATTTTCAGCAACATGCTGGTATTCCGATTTCAGATAAGCGTCGACGTTATGATGAGGCGTGTAGGAGAAATACCTCCCGAACTTCTGCTCCATCAGAGAGGCAGAATGATGTATCTTTTTCCTGTAGATACTTGTGGGAATATGAAGGGCTTTCTTCACCCTGTATTTCAGTTTGCCAAAGTGAACACGCTGTAAACGGATTACCGGCAGTCCCTCATCCGTGAAAAAGAAATCGGGCGAGACGAGCCGGTTGAAGAAGGTATCATCATTTGCAAACAGAAAATGCTCCGACAGGCCGGGGATCTTCCATAAAAAATGTTCCATAACACCCGTGTTGTAACAGGGTAATGACTCAGGCGGCAGAATCTGGCGGTGATCGATGATCTGCACCCTGTCGTTCTGCAGATCCAGCCAATCAGGTGCTTGATCATCGGTCACAATAAAGATCCGGCGGATCCAGGGAGCATTTCTCTCCACAGACCGCAGCGAATATCTGAATTCTCCGTTATCGGCATAGCGTGCTTTTGTCGTGGCTTCGTTATGTAAATCAACGATCTTACCCAGGAACTGATTTTTCTTCGCCAGCCATTTGGGATCGTTTCCATCGACCCAGAGGTAAACCAGATCTATATCAAATGTTTGCATGTATCTCTTTTAAACAGCTTCATCATGAGAGTCGTTCTCTCTGTTCTGAGATGCAAAAGTAACTTTTTTTATCCAAACAGAGAAACAGCAGACTACCCATATGGGTCAGACTGACACTGACAGCAAGCTATTTTGTTAAAACAATTCACTCATTCATTTGTTGTACTATAATTGCATAACGTCAGCACGCAAAGGGTATGAACGCATCATCAACGAACAAGAAAAAAATAAGAATCCGGACAAAAGTATTTGTCCCAGTTGTTTTTATTGCCGCGGTACTTCTCATCACCTATATTTTCCCCCGCCAGGGTAGCTTCAAGTACTCCTTCAACGAGGGGAGGCCGTGGCAATATGGTCTTCTGACCGCTCCTTTCGACTTCCCTGTTTACAAACCTGCCGACCAGCTGAAAGCAGAGCAGGACAGCATCCTGGAGTATTATGAACCCTATTTTGAGCTGGATGATATAATTGAGCGGAATGCACTGGCTGACTTCGATGCCGATGTCAACCTGAACGACAAGCTCGCCGAGATGCCAGCCGGGTACAAGATATATATCCGTGAGAAGCTGAATGAGATCTATGAGAACGGGATTATGCGCTCTGAGGATTATGATCTGATCAACGCCTCCAAAACAAAATCGTTGCGGATAAAAAAAGGGAACGTAGCTGAGTCAAGAAAGATAGATTCATTTTTCACCATTCGCTCAGCTTATGAGAAAGTATTGAATGATGTCCCTGACGATATTGACCGTTCCGTTTTACGGGCAGCCAACATCAACGAATATATCCGAGAGAACGTGCTGTATGATGCTGACACATCAGATAAAGCAGAATATGAGTTCATCCAGCAGGTGGATATAAGCCGGGGTATGGTGCAACAGGGACAACGTATTATTGATGAGGGTGAAATTGTTGATGCAAGGACATTCAATATTCTCTCCTCATTAAAACGTGTTACGGAGGAACGAAGCGGCGGCACCACGAGAAACAGCTGGATGATACTCGGACAGTTGCTGCTTATACTTCTGATGTTCGGTTCGTTTTATATGTACCTGCTGTTTTTCAGGCCAACGGAGTACCGTAACCGCAAGCATGTGGTCTTCATGGTACTGCTGACCGTTATATTCCTGCTGCTCACAGCGATCACTGTCCGTTTTGATCTCTTCAGCGTCTACATCATCCCCTACGCGATCGTAACCATCCTAACCCGCACCTTTATCGATTCACGAACGGCGCTGTTTATCAGCCTGATCACGATCATACTGAGTTCGCTCATGGTGCCATTCCCGTTTGAATTTATCGTCATTCAGATCTCCGTGGCGATGGTTTCGATCTTTATGCTGAAAGAGTTGTCTGAGCGCTCTCAGCTGATACGCAGCTCTTTCTTTATCCTGCTCACCTACATCCTGGTCTATATCGGGCTGGTGATGTACCAGGAAGGAAGCGTCAAGGATATTAACTGGCTCATGCTGGTCTATTTCCTTATCAACTTCATTTTTATCATGTTCTCCTACTCTCTCGTATACATGGTAGAGCAATCATTCGGATTTATCTCCGGAGTATCGCTGGTAGAGCTGTCCAACATCAACAAGCCATTGCTGAAGGAGCTCTCAGAAAAAGCACCCGGCACGTTCCAGCACTCGCTGCAGGTCTCTAACCTGGGTATGGCAGCCGCGGCCAAGCTGGGTGCGAATGCTTCACTGATAAGAACAGGTGCACTCTATCACGATATAGGAAAGATGGTAAACCCTGCATTCTTCACGGAGAATCAGACACCCGGAATGAATCCGCATGCAGGACTGCCCTTCGAGGAGAGTGCACGTATCATTATCAACCATGTGAGAGATGGGGTGAAGATTGCGCAGAAACAGAACATTCCGCAACAGATC
>LFRM01114005.1_pt1 | contig 22647 bp, 20 predicted proteins | sample 618341 | NCBI WGS metagenome assembly LFRM01 (sample SAMN03654438, study PRJNA283298) | anaerobic digester metagenome | isolation source: pool of bioreactors CSTR01a, CSTR02a, and CSTR03a thermophilic anaerobic... | place: Denmark: Kgs. Lyngby | collected 2014-05-21 | reverse complement strand
ATTTTTCTGCATCCTTGTTATTAAGTATTATCGCTTATTTCAGAACTTCGCAATTTACTCATTGATAAATCGTTCCATATATTATGAGAGTGCTTGTTTATTTTACATATGGTTTTGCCCAATACAAAAGTATAGTATAATAAAACCATAATAAATATCATGAAATTGGCGATTTACTATTTGAAAGAAAGATATCGAAACTATTTTTCATTCTGTACGATGATATTACAGGGTAAAAATGTCTATAACAAGGCAAGATTTTATCTTTAAATTAATTAAAGAAGGTGAATAATATGCTGTTTGAAAAGTATAAGATAAAGCTAAAAGAAAACAGCAGCTCCGTCGATCATAACCTTCCGCGGTTTTCATTGTCCTACCGGGCAAAAAAAAGCGATCCAAGGCATGTAAGTTATAATATATTAACGGCGCTATCAGAAAACAGCGATATAATTATTGAGTTGAACACGGATTTTTTTGACAGCAATCCTAATGTTAACGGGCAATATTTTCAGCAATTTGCAGATGAAGTTCTTTCTCTTGGATTAACATACAGCCGGAAAGAATTTCCTTCGGCACGATGTTATTCCATATTAGGCTTTAGAATAGAAAGCAAAAACAAGAAAAATGCGCAGAAAATTGCGGTTTATGTTCCCAGGGATATATGGACGAACGAGTCGTTCAGGAACCACCTGCCGATTTGCGGTGCACGGTACTATATTACTAACCGCCCTATGGACGCAGAGGATATTGTTAATAAAATATGGACAATGGACGGGAAAGAAATAAAAAACACATTCAAACTGATAATTTTCGATTATACTTTTTACGGACAAATGGGAATAGAAACCAACCTATATAATATAGATGATTTTAACAAGCTTTTGGGATATAAAAAAGACGGCCAATAATGAAAAACCGGCCGTCAATTCATATCTATATGGTGCCGGAGACCGGAATCGAACCGGTACGGGGATATTATCCCCGCAGGATTTTAAGTCCTGTGCGTCTGCCTGTTCCGCCACTCCGGCTTATATCTGCCTGCGCGACTTCTTTATTATAATAGAGGCCATATATGTTGTCAATATCCAATCATCGGTTGTTTATTGCAGTTTAGCAAGATCAGTTGCAATTCGGAAATATTACACATTTACACAAACCGGAACCTCTCCTGCATGAGCCATATAGTCGGGCTCATGCAGGCTTAAACTCACAGTTCAGATTATTTTTTTTCCAGTATCTCCTTGCCAACCAATGGTCTAAGCACTTCCGGAACAACAACCGTTCCATCTTTGCGCTGGTATTGTTCAAGAATGGCCGGTAATATCCGGCTTGTAGCAAGCCCTGACGCATTAAGGGTGTGTACGAACTCGGTTTTACCCGATTCAGAGCGCCTGAACCGCATATTTCCCCTTCTTGCCTGGTAATCATAAGCGTTTGATGCAGAGCTGACTTCCTTGAAATCGTTCATGCTTGGTATAAATACTTCAATGTCAAACGTTTTACCCATTGAAGCACTGCAGTCTTTTGCCGCCAATTTCGTAACTCTATGATAAAGACCTAAACCGCGGACAAGCTTTTCAGCTTTTTCAACAAGTTCATCCAATGCCATATCGGATGTTTCCGGAGTTGTGTATTGAAACATTTCAACTTTATTGAATTGATGGCCCCGAATCATTCCCCGTTCCTCTGTTCGGTAGCTTCCTGCTTCCTTACGATAACAGGGAGTATAGGCGAAATATTTCTTGGGCAGTTCATCTTCCTTTAATATTTCTCCTCTATGGAAATTCACTAACGCAGTTTCCGCCGTCGGCAATATAAACTGCATATTCTCGTCGGCCTCAACAGCCTCGACCTTATATACGTCATCCATAAACTTGGGAAATTGGCCGGCAGTATATCCGCACTGGTAATTAAGTATGTGAGGCGGCAGCATAAATATATACCCGTCTTTGATATGCTCCTGAATAAAATAATTCAAAAGAGCCCACTCCAATAAAGCGCCGTCTCCGGTATAAACCCAGAAACCATTGCCACCTATTTTCGCACCGCGTTCATAGTCAATTAAACCCAATCCGGTGGCAAGCTCAACATGATCCTTAGGCTCAAAATCAAAATCGGGCTTTTGTCCCCAATACCGCAGAACCTGGTTGTTTTCCTTCCCTCCCGGAACAACATCGTCGGCAGGAATATTAGGCAGCGCGGACAAAAACTCATTAATTTTGCTTTCCAAATTACGCAGCCGTTCGTCATTTTCCTTAATAAGTACGGATAAAGTCTTCATCTCCGTTAATAAGCCCGTTATATCTATTCCCTCTTTTTTTAACCTCGGTATTTCATCGGAGACCTTGTTTCTTCTTGCCTTTTTTTCATCGTTCTCAACTATAAGCTTTCTTCTTTCCGAATCCCATTCAAGCAATTCAGAAAAGTCTATATGGTCTATTCTTTTTAATAACGCTTTTTTTACTTCTTCCGGATTATTCCGTATCCTGTTTATGTCCAGCATAATACTCACCTTTCCTTAGTGCGCTAAAATATAACTTTAAGCTGATAATTCACATTTATTTCATATAATAAAGCATTTTTATTACTGGCGTAAACTGACAAATTTATTCTGTGCCTTGTTAAATGCTTCAAGTTCTTCAATAGATAATTCTTTCAGCGGTTTTCCTTTACGGATTTCTTTTGAATAAACATAGGAATGATCCCTTGAATATATCCCTGTCAATATAAAACCGTTCTTTTTTTCATCCATCGCGGCTATTGAAAAACTCATATCATTTCCTACATTGTCAAATGCATTGTAATTTACAATTCCGACATGCTGAATACAATGCTGCATCTTTTTTTCTAATTCTTCAAGACGCTTCTGAGTGTCGGAATATATATGCATTTTTAATTTTTCCAACTCATCCAGATATGAATCCATCAATTTTTCAACATCATTATCTCCCAATCCATACATAAATTTATTATACTTTTTTATCATGCTGTTTAGCCTAAAATTCTGAACAAGCAATAAAATTACGGCCAAAACCGCAAGTACAAAGGAGACATAAAGTATATACTCACCCATTTTTATCCCTCCGACCAACGTAATGAGGTAAGATCCCCGCTTTCCGCCACAGATGTGCCTGCCTGTCATACCGGCAGGATATGCAAATTACTGCCGGTAACGGTTTGCTTGCTATAGTCAGTTTTATATATTGTATTACCCCAATATAAAAAAAGCAAGATAAAAGTAAAGGCCAATTGGAAAAAACCGGAAATACCACTCGGTAATTTCAATGCGCCCGGTTGTTCAGGCAAGCAGTGCAGCAATCAGAAAATATCTATTTATTGGTTATTAAGTCTACTATGCGTTCAAACTCATCGTTTGAATAATATTCAATTATTATTTTCCCTTTGTTTTTACGATGCTGCAGATTAACTTTAGTACCCAAATAGCTTTTTAATTTTTCTTCAATTTCAAGAACCGAGGGATCGCTTATTTTGGGACTACTTTTTGATTTTTCTTTTTTATTTGTTTGTTTCTTAACATACTCTTCCGTTTCCCTAACACTAAGTTTTTTTTCAGTTATATACGACGCGAGTTTATTTTGTTTTTCTTCATCTTCGATTGTAATAAGGGTGCGGGCATGCCCTGGGGTAAGCAATTCCTCCACAATCATTTTCCTGACTTTATCAGATAACGATAACAGCCTTACGGAATTAGCGATGTAGGCCCTGCTTTTTCCTACGAGTTTCGATATATATTCCTGCGTCAGACCGTGCTCATCAATTAGTTTCTGGTAAGCCTCCGCTTCTTCAATCGGGTTCAAATCTTCCCTTTGTAGGTTTTCCACCAATGCGGTTTCCATTATTTCAAGACTTGACATGTCTTTAACAATGGCCGGTATAGTTTTTAATCCTGCCATTCTGGCGGCTCTCCATCTTCTTTCACCTGCGATAATGGAATAGCCGTCAGGTTCCTTTTTTACAATTATCGGCTGGACAACACCGTGCTTTTGTATTGATTCCGCAAGGCCTTTCAGCTTGTCCTGATCAAAGTTTTTTCTTGGCTGACTCGTGTTAGGCACAATTTCATTAATTTTCAACTCGCTTAAAGCCGATGTGCCGACAAGTATGTTTTCCGAGTCAAGAAGAGCTCCGAGTCCTTTCCCCAACCCTTTCCTCATTTTTTATACCTCCGAATATTCAATTACTTCATCCGCAAGTTCCATATAGCATTCGGCTCCCCGGGATTTCGGTTCATATAATATAATTGGAAGGCCAAAACTTGGAGCCTCACTAAGTCGAACATTCCTTGGAATAATTGTTCTGTAAACTTTATTCCCAAAATATTTTTTTACTTCTTCCACAACTTGTATAGATAGATTCGTTCTTGAATCAAACATAGTGAGAACGACACCTTCAACCGACAGGCCCGGGTTAAGATGCTTTTGCACTATCTTAACCGTACTCATCAGCTGGCTTAATCCCTCAAGCGCGTAATATTCACATTGAATCGGGACAAGTATCGTGTCGGCTGCCGTAAGTGCATTAACAGTAATTAAGCCAAGAGACGGCGGGCAGTCTATAATAATAAAGTCGTAATTATTTCTGATGTTCTCCAGTGAGTACTTTAAGCGTGTTTCACGTGAAATGACGGAAACAAGCTCAACTTCCGCACCGGCAAGCTGAATGTTAGACGGAGAAATATGTAAATTTGGTATTTCTTTATGTTGAATTATCGTATTTTCGATGGGAACCTCATTTATTATTACATCGTAAATTGAATTTATGGACTGTTTCTTATCAATACCAAGACCACTGGATGTATTACCTTGGGGATCTATGTCAATGATCAATACCTTTTTATTTTTTACAGCGAGACATGAACTTAAATTAACTGCCGTTGTTGTTTTTCCTACACCGCCTTTTTGATTGGCTATTGCAATGATTTTCGACACGTACAACCACCTCGTACTGATACTCAAGCCGTTTCCAAATACATATAAACATATTTCAGGCCTATTAATTATATCATATGATATAGACTATGAAAACCAATGAAAATAATATTACAATCACAAAGCGTCTTTCACGTGAAATTCATAGATACGGAAACAATCGGTCCTGAAATACGGAAGGAAAAAAACAGTCTTTTCCGCCGTTATAAAGAAAAAATGTTTCACGTGAAACATTTTTTCTTTAAATAAATAAATAAACGGTTTTCATTGTTTTATATATCAAGGTTGGTAACTTTTTTAGCGTATCTCTGTATAAATTCTTTCCTTGGTTCAACTTTTTCTCCCATTAATATTGTGAATATTTCGTCCGCGACAACGGGGTTACTTAAATCAACCTTCAGCAGTTTTCTTGTTTCGGGGTTCATCGTTGTCTCCCACAATTGATCCGGATTCATCTCACCAAGTCCTTTATATCTTTGTATTGTTATACTGGGATCTCCTTTCTCCCAGCCTTTTTCATTCATTAATTTCTTTAGTTCGCGATCGTTGTATACATAGTGCTCTTCTTTCCCCTTCTTTACCTTGTATAAAGGCGGCTGCGCTATATAAATATGACCGTTTTCTATAAGCTCCTTCATATACCTGAATATAAATGTAAGGAGAAGCGTTCTTATATGGGATCCGTCAACATCGGCATCAGCCATAATAATTATTTTATGATATCTTAATTTCGAAAGATCCATATCTTCGTTAAATCCGGCACCCAGTGCAGTTATTATAGGAGTCAATTTATCATTTCCATAAATTTTATCTGCTCTTGCTTTTTCTACATTCAGCATTTTTCCCCATAACGGTAAAATTGCCTGAAATCTTCTATCTCTGCCTTGTTTGGCCGAGCCCCCTGCTGAGTCTCCTTCGACTATAAACAACTCGCAAAGCCTCGGATCCTTTTCCTGGCAATCCGCAAGTTTTCCCGGAAGCGATGCCGAATCAAGAGCAGTTTTCCTTTTTGTCAGTTCCCTTGCTTTTCTTGCCGCTTCTCTCGCTCTTGATGATGTTATTGATTTTTCCACAATTATCTTTGCTGTTTTCGGATTCTCCTCAAGAATATATTGCAGCTTTTCATTTACAACGGCTTCCGTAAAGGATCTGATATCCGCATTTCCCAGTTTTGTTTTTGTTTGTCCTTCAAATTGCGGCTCTAAAAGTTTGATATTAATAATAGCAGTTATTCCTTCCCTTACATCCTCACCGGATAGATTCTTCTCATTTTCCTTCAAATAATTATATTTTCTCGCATAATCATTTATAACTTTTGTTATTGCAGTTTTAAATCCTGTAACATGTGTTCCTCCTTCGGTAGTAGCTATATTGTTTGCAAAACTGAACACATTTTCAACGTAAGAGTCCGTATATTGTATTGCTATTTCTATTTCAGCATTTTCTTTCTCGGCGGATAAGTAAATAATATCATCGTGAATTGTATTTTTATTCTGATTTATATATTTAACAAATGATACAATACCACCTTCGTAATGAAGTGTTGTTTCTTTTCTTTCATCGTTGCGATCATCGATAAGCTTGATTGTTAAACCACGATTTAAAAATGCAAGTTCTCTGAATCTTTTTAAAAGAATTTCGTGATCAAAAACAATATCGTCAAATATTTCAGGATCGGGCTTAAATGTCGTAATTGTTCCGACCTGCTCACATTCACCTATTACTTCGACTTTAGTAACCGGAACTCCTCTTTCGTATCTTTGCCTATATATCTTCCCTTCGCGCATTACCTTTACTTCCATCCATTCCGATAATGCATTCACGACAGAAGCTCCTACACCATGTAGGCCCCCGGAAACACTATACCCTTCTCCCCCGAATTTCCCGCCTGCGTGAAGTACGGTATGGACAACCTCAAGCGTCGAAATTCCCATTTTAGGATGAATTCCTACCGGTATTCCCCTTCCGTTATCTATATTTGTAACACTGTTATCTTTATTAATTATTACTTGGATTAAATCACAATAACCTGCCAGTGCTTCATCAATACTATTGTCCATAATCTCATATACAAGATGATGCAACCCTCTCGATGACGTTGAACCTATATACATGCTTGGCCTTTTTCGAACAGCCTCCAGGCCTTCAAGAACTTGTATCTGTTCATCTCCGTAGTATTTTTCTTGTTTTACAGGTATTTTCATTGCGTTTGATTTCCTCCGTATATTTTTACATAATTGCTATATTTTTTCTGTTTTGTATTTTATATCTTTTAAGCAGTGTATTTGTTGATATTGGAGATAATATTACTTTGCTTCTGTGTTTATCCTGGACAACGATAAATGATTTCGGCATTTCATTAACTGCCACGGTAACTGTGAAACCTTCTTCTTCAGATACTTTCAAAAAGTTTCTCGTATCATTTGAAATAGTTGTTTTTTCAATATCCATTATTGCAATGATGTCTTTAGCAGATACTATATGATCTCCTCCAACATGTAAAAACATTATATCACCATTCCCCGATATATTGTATCTTTTCCTATTTCCGTAGTCAACTTGTTTTATATTCACACGGTTTAGTGCACTGTTATCATAAATAAATCTAAAATATAGTATCTGCATATTCACTCACTTATTTACATTCCGGCCTTTCTTTACGGCTGTGTTTTTTCCTTGCCGGCACTTAAAAATTTCCGTTTATTTTTTTTGTAATAAACAGGAGGTTGGGTGAATACGGCTGCCTTTAAAACCCAAAGTGTTACCGATGATAGCGTTCCGAAAAACACAAAATTTTTGATGGAAATTATTATCTCCCGGCAGATAACGGCCCTTATCAGCATCGATTACATAGGTTATGCCAGTTCTTTTGATATGGAAGAGTCATTATGCATTCTCTTCGATTATTTTTCCGCTGCTTACTTTTATAAATGATATATTATTCTGCGAAAGAGCATTGTATTTAGTTTTTTCTGTCGTGGTAATAACGGTTTGCCTGTTTCCGATCAACTCGAGTAAAAATTTCTGCCTTTTTTCATCAAGTTCAGACATTACATCATCCAAAAGCAGCAGCGTTTTTTTTCCAAGTTTTTCCTCCATTAAGCCCATTACCGCAACACATAAAGACAGCGCGATAGACCTCTGCTGTCCTTGTGAACAAAACATTCTAGCGTTTTTTCCATTCAACAATATTTCCATATCGTCTCTATGGGGTCCGTATATGCTGCTGCCGGTTTCAATTTCTTTTTCCCTGTTATTTATTATTGTTTCGAGTAAATCTTTATGTCCATTTTGTATTTTGTCAATTTCCTTAAATGTTTTATATTTTATACTTATTCTTTCTTTTCCTTCTGAAATTCCTTTTATAATGCCGTTCATTCTGCTCTCCAGTTCTTCCGTCAGCATTTGCCTTTCTTTTATTATTTTAAAGCCGGTCATTGAAGCTTCTTCATCCCATACATCAAGCTGTTTTTCTTCGCTCCTTCCAATCTGCATCTGTTTTAATACAATATTTTTGTTCTTTATAATCCTGTTATATCTTTGCAGGTTAATTAAATAATCCTTTTTTACCTGGCATAGCACAATATCCATAATTCTTCTTCTCTCACCAGGAGATCCTTTGACATAAAGAATACTTTCCGGAGAGAATAAAACAGATGGTATAACACCAAGCATATCGGAAATCTTATCTTTTTTTACGCCGTTTATAAACAGCTCTTTTCTTTTTCCTTTTATATACCTTATTTCTATATTCTGATCATACCCGTTATCCTCGAAATCAAGCAGAACCCTGAAATGGTTTTTCCCGTGTTTTATTAATTCATTCACGTTGTTTGTCCTATGAGATTTTCCTGTTGAGATCATAAATAACGCTTCAATTATATTTGTCTTGCCCTGCGCGTTATCGCCGTATATAAGACTTGTACTATATGAAAAATCTATATCAGCTTCGCTATAGTTTCTAAAATTCTTGAGATATAGCCGTTTTATTCTCAAAAAACCACCATCCTGCCGTTTCACTTCAACAGGTGAACCGAACACATAAAAGGTATCCTTCACCTGGAAGGTGAAGGATATCCTTTTTTATAAAAATATTATTAATTCGACATTCTCACCGGTAAGACCATAAACAGGTACTTATCACCGGATACGGGTTTTATAACGCTTGGCCCGATTGATGAACTGAATGATATTACTATATTCTCATCATCAATAACTTTCAACGAATCAAGCAAATATCTCGGGTTAAAGCCTATTGTCAAATCATTTCCGTCCATCTCCACTTCTATTTCTTCTTTTGAAGCACCAACTTCGGCATTTGTCGTAATCAACAATTTATTGTCAGCAATATTCAGTTTAACCGGAAATCTTTTATCATCGCTTGTTATTAATGAAGCTCTTTCTATTCCTTCCGTTATTTCTCTTACATTAACTTCTATTACCGTTTCATACTGCTCCGGAATAAAACTGCGGTAGTTCATATATTCACCATCAAGCAAACTTGATATAACTCTGCAGTTATCCATTTCAAACAACGCCTGGTTTTTTGACAAAGTAATTTTTATTTCCTTATCAGTTGTTTCCAATATTTTTTGTATTTCGTTAAGATTCTTTCCCGGAATAACGGCTTTAAAGCTTACATCTTCTTTAATTATTGTTTTTGCGTAGGCCAGGCGAAAACCGTCAAGTGAAACGACGCTAAAGTCGCCGTCTGCCGCTTCCATAAGAGAACCCGTTAATATTCGTCTGTTTTCATCATCACTTATCGCGTATATTGTTTTTCTTATCATGTCCCGCAGCGTATTCTGAGATATCACGATCTTACTTTCCTCATCTATTTCTGGAAGCATCGGGTATCCTTCGGCAGACAAACCTTTTATTTCAAAATATGAATTCAGGCATTCAATAGATACAACAAAATTATCTTTTACCTGTATAAATACTTCCGAATCCGGTAGCCTTCTTACAATATCTCCAAATATCCTTGAGTTTACAACTATTGATCCCGCTTCTATGTCATCTGCCTGTAAATTATATTCTATTCCAAGGTCGAAACAATTTCCCACCAGTTTTACTTTATCTCCTGCTTCAATATAAATTCCTTCAAGTATGGGAAGCGTTGCTTTTGCCATAACTGCTTTTTGTACAATCGTGACGGCTTCAACCAAATCTTGTTTTGAACATACGAATTTCATGTTCTAAATCTCCCCTTTTTATAATATAAATTTATTTAAGATTTAATAATAATAATAGTAATGGCTGTTAGTGTTGTTGATAACCTTATTAAAGACAGTTATTTCCCGGTTATTGCCTGTTATTTGTTTTGTGTATAACGTGTTTTTTTATTAACACTGTTATAAAAAAACGACATATTTTTTTATTTATCAACAGAAAGAGAACAAACAGTCCACAGGAAATTATTAATAATATTGTTCATTTTCCAAGAATATTTTTTTTCATTTCCAAAACAGCTCGTTTAATTTCCGAATTGTTTTGCAATTCTTCATATATTTTGTCGCATGCATGCAGAACTGTTGTATGATCTCTTCCACCAAATGCCTGTCCTATTTTTGGTAATGAAAGATCGGTTAATTCGCGGCATAAATACATTGCCAATTGCCGCGGAAATGCAATATCCCGCGATCTTTTCTTTCCGATAAGGTGTTCCGGATTAACGTCAAAATATCGGCTTACCGTTTTCATAATAATTGAAGGCGTAATTTCCTTAGGACCTGAGTTAGTAATCATTTGCTTAAGGCATTCCTGTGTAAGTTCAACGGTCATGGGACTGTTTGTCAGTGACGCATAGGCAACTACCCGGTTTAGCGCGCCTTCAAGTTCTCTTATATTCGAGACAATATTGTCGGCTATGTAAGTCAGGACTTCATCGGGTACTTCAAATTTTTCAAGCTGAGCTTTTTTCTTTAATATAGCAATTCGTGTTTCTAAATCCGGAGGCTGGATATCGGCAATAAGCCCCCATTCAAAACGTGAACGAAGCCTTTCCTCCAGTGTATCTATTTCTTTCGGAGCCTTGTCGCTTGATATTATTATCTGTTTTTGGGCTTCATATAAAGAATTAAATGTATGAAAAAATTCCTCCTGTGTCCTTTCTTTTCCGATAATGAACTGAATATCATCAATAAGGAGAACATCAATATTTCTGTATTTGTTTCTGAACTCCTCGTTTTTGTCGTCACGTATCGAATTTATCAGTTCATTTGTGAATTTTTCCGATGTTACATATAATACTTTTGCTTTTGGATTCTGTTCGATAATATAATGACCGATTGCATGCATAAGGTGGGTCTTGCCAAGGCCGACACCGCCGTAAATAAAATATGGATTATATCTTTTAGCCGGGAATTCCGCAACCGCAACCGCGCCGGCATGAGCAAACTGGTTTCCGCTGCCCCGTACGAAAGTATCGAACGTATACTTAGGATTTAAAAGGGATGAATATGGCGAAATCCTGCCTTCATTAGTTAATCCGTAAGCTGCGTTGTTTGTGTCTTTAATTGTAATTTCAATGTTATATTCCTTGTTTGTGACAGCTTTAACAGTGTTTGTTATAAGAGCCATATACCTGTTTTTCAGAATATCTCTGTTAAACTCCGAAGGAGCTTCAATAGTAATTGTATCGTTTTTGATATGTAAAGGTTTAACTGTTTTAATCCAGGTATCCAGACTGATTTTGGTGAGTTCACCGTCGAGAAGTTCTTCAACTTTATTCCAAATATCCTGTGCAGATAAATACATTTTTATTCCTCCAGGTATATGATCAACCAGTATAAATAACTATATCAAACTTCTTTTAAGGTTTCAATAAAATGATCGCCGTAGAATGCACTAATTCTGTGTTATACAATATGTTGTATAATTTTTGGTTCATATATTCTAAATGTAGAACAGCGCAGGTAAAAACAGGATTATGTTTATTCGCGTATTGACTGAATTTTATTATTTCATATATAATAGGTCTGATGCTGTTGTGAGAAGATATTTTATGTGGTATAATTTTGGCTTTGATTGGAGGTGCAATAGGTGCTTAGAACATATCAGCCTAAAAAAAGGCAGAGGAAAGTTGAACATGGTTTCCGTAAAAGGATGAAAACAAGAAGTGGAAGACAGGTTTTAAGAAGAAGAAGACTTAAGGGCAGAAAAAAACTAACTGCATAAAGACCGCTTACATGTGGTCTTTTTATATGATAACCGTTATTCTTCTATTTAACCGGATTTGTTGGGATTGCCTGGTAATTACTCCAGCTTGTTTCAGAACCTTTGGCTTTTTTTATTTGTTTTTGTTTACCGGTTAAAACATATGCCTTTTCGTTTGACTACATTCAGGTTTTCACACGGATATTATTTTGATAAAATAGATAAAAGGTATTAAGATAATAATATGATGGAGATAATTTAATCAGAAAAGTGAATGGTTTATCCTAAACCGGAAAGGTTAAAATGGGGAGAATTCATAGACTTAAAAAAAACGTTGAATTCCAGAGAATATACCGGAAGGGTTCATATATAGCAACAAAGACCCTGGTTGCTTATATAAAACCGAATAATTTAAAAGAAACAAGAATAGGCGTTACAGTTAGCAAAAAGTACGGTAAAAGCGTTAAAAGAAACAGGATCAGGAGACTGATAACAGAAAGTTACAGGTTGCTGAGAGATAAAGTAAAACCCGGTTATGATATAGTTTTTGTGGCAAGAAAGCCCGATACTTATGAAAATACCGGATTAAGCACTATACATGCAGCAATGTCCTATGTTCTTGATAAATTGAATGTACTTGAAAAGGAATTGAAATGAAACCCATTATACTTTTTTTTATTGAACTGTACCGAAAATATATATCACCGCTTAAGGTAATAAAAGCTTGCAGGTTCTATCCTACATGTTCTGCGTATGCTTATGATGCGATAAATACGTACGGAGTAAGCAAGGGGATATTATTGGCGATGAAAAGAATTGCAAAATGTCATCCTTTTCATCCAGGCGGATATGATCCCTTAAGGCGAGAAGGAGAGTAAAAATGTTCGATTTTATTGCGAGAATACTTGGTCAATTATTGTATCTGATATACAATACGATAGCTTTTCATAACTATGGGATAGCTCTTATATTGTTTACCGTTATTACAAAGCTTGCATTGTTCCCGTTAACAATAAAGCAGTTGAAATCAATGCAAAAGATGCAGGAAATCCAGCCTGAACTTCAAAAAATACAGCAGCGTTACAAGAACGATAAAGAAAAGCTGAACCAGGAAATGATGAAACTTTACCAGGAAAAAGGGGTAAACCCCATGGGCGGATGCCTTCCGATGCTCTTTCAGCTGCCTATACTTTTTGCGTTGTTTTATGTAATAAGAAAGCCGCTTACATATATGCTTGGGTGGACAAAAGAAGTAATCGGCAATGTTATTATTAAAATCATGGAAATAAAACCTGAATTTTTTCCAGCAAAAGAATTTCCTTTTCTTGATGGTTTCGAGGCCGTAAAGAATAATGCGGCAGAAGTTGCAAAACTTTTTGAAAGAAATCCGTATCATGAAGTTAATATAATAGGGGCAATAAACGAGATTCCCTCATTGATTGAAGAAGGTACGGAAATGATAAACCTTACGTTTTTAAAGATTTTTAACCTTGGCGTAAAACCAACTTATCAGTTAAATCTCATAATGGAAAAGCCGGGATTGTATATCCCTGCGTTAATCATGGTAATTATAGCAGTAGCGACAACTTTTATATCCTCCAAAATGTCAATGGACAAATCTATGTCGCAGAATGACAAAAACAGCCAGGCAAACCAAACGGGTAAAACCATGATGTATTTCGGTCCTGTTATGACACTGCTGATAAGTTTTCAGGCTCCGCTGGGTTTGTCTTTTTACTGGACGATAAGCAATGTTTTCCAGATAATACAACAGATTATTACTGATAAATATATTCAGAAAAAAAAGGAGGAGGGATAACCGGTGGCCGACTATGTCGAAAAAGAGGCAAAAACAGTCGAGGTAGCGATAGAAGAAGCTTTAAGCGAAATGAATATCGAAAAAGAAGACGCCGATATTGAAGTATTGGACGAGGGAAGCAAGGGGTTATTTGGTTTAATCGGCGGAAGAAATGCGTTGGTCCGTGTTTATAAAAAAGTTGACTATGAAGAAATTATAAAGAGTTTCCTATATCCTGTTTTTGATGTGTTAGGTATTGATGGGGATATTGATATTTCTGTAGAAAACAATGCTTTAAACGTAAAATTATCGGCCGAGAACATTGGCATAATAATCGGACGCAGAGGCGAAACGCTTGACGCTCTGCAGTACCTGCTGGGTCTTGCCGTTAACAGACAGAGCGACAAGTTTATGCGCGTCACGCTTGACGTTTCCAATTATAGGGAAAAAAGAGAAGAAACACTTATAAGGCTTGCTAAAAAGCTCGCCGATAAAGTTGAAAGAACAAAGAAGAATATTACTCTTGAACCTATGAACCCATACGAAAGAAGAATTATACACGCCACGCTGCAGGATTATGGCCAGGTTGAAACATACAGCATAGGGGACGAGCCAAACAGAAAAGTAGTAATCAGATATAAAAGGGAGTACAGAAGAGTATAGAACAAAAGTAATTCTTCGCAAGCTTTGCCCGGATAATGGTTTACCATTGTCCGTTTTTTTACAACCCGATAAAGTGCAGGAGATTATCCGGAAAGGAAAATTATTATGGAAGGATTGTTAACGGATACAATCGGCGCTATTTCGACAGCCGTTGGCAACGCCGGTATTTCGATCATAAGGTTGAGCGGTCCCGAAGCCTTTTCGGTTGCTTCAAAAATATTTAAGGGTAAGGGCAATTTTTATGAATACCCGTCCCATACGGTTAACTATGGGAAAATCATAGATCCTGATAATAATGATATTATTGATGAGGTTCTAATTACAAAAATGGCCGCTCCAAGAACATATACCCGCGAGGATACGGTAGAGATAAATTGTCACGGAGGATATGTTACCGCTTCAAGGATCCTTGATTTGTTATACCGGAACGGGATAAGGCCGGCAGAACCCGGGGAGTTTACAAGGCGTGCTTTTCTTAACGGAAGGATTGATTTGGCTCAGGCCGAGGCTGTGATGGATTTAATCGCGTCCAGAACAGAAAAAAGCTCAAAAGTTGCGGTATCACAGCTAGAGGGCAGGTTGTCAGAGAAGGTTAACAATCTGAGGCGTCAGCTTGTTGAGATGCTCGCATCAATTGAAGTGAACCTTGATTACCCTGAATACGATTTTGAAGAGGTCACCGCCGATGCCTTAACAACGAAAATAAGATCGATATATGATGAGCTTAAAAACCTCATTGAAGGATTTCATTTTGGCAAAATACTACGCGAAGGCATGGAAGTTGCAATCATTGGAAAGCCTAACGCGGGCAAATCTTCACTTCTAAACCGTCTTTCAGGAAGAAACAGGGCAATAGTAACCGATATACCGGGAACAACTCGCGATATCCTTGAAGAATACGTGAATATTTTAGGCATGCCGATAAAACTTATTGATACTGCCGGACTCAGGGAAACGGAGAATAAAGTTGAAAAAATAGGCGTGAATAAGGCTATAGAGGTTATGGATTCTTCGGATTTGATTCTGTTCGTTCTTGACGCCGACAGCGGTTTTGAGCAGGAAGACGCTGATATTCTGGAAAAGGTGGATAAATATCGGGATAAGACCATTTTTGTGGTGAACAAAACAGACAAAAAGGACGAAGACAAACTGAACGAGATAAAGGACAGAATTCCGAATGTTTTAGAAATTTCAGTACTTGAAGACTCGGGTATTAATGTTCTGGAAAGAGAAATATATCAATATGTCAATAAAAACAATATTGATACCGATAACCAGATAATAGTGACAAATGCACGGCACAAAAAACATTTACAGCTTTCGTTTGCGGACCTCGAAAAAGCCTTGGCAGCAATAGACGCGGGAATGACAATGGATGTTGTCTCGATAGACATTAAAAGCGCTGCTGAAAATCTTGGGTTTATTACCGGGCACCAGGTGTCGGAGGAAGTAGTCGCTAATATATTTGAAAGATTTTGTGTAGGGAAATAAATCGCGTTTTAAAGTTGGGAAAGGATATTATGGCACGAAGCTGCAATAAACAAAACACATATGATGTTATTGTAATAGGAGCCGGGCATGCCGGTTGTGAAGCTGCGCTCGCCGCGGCGCGCATGGGCGCTCAAACCGCGATATTTTCAATGAACCTTGACAGCGTCGCGAACATGCCCTGCAATCCGAATATCGGCGGAACGGCCAAAGGTCATCTCGTGAGGGAGATTGACGCTCTTGGTGGGGAAATGGGTAAGTGTGCCGATAAAACGCTGATACAGTCGAGAATGCTGAATACCGCAAAAGGCCCCGCGGTTTTTTCACTCAGGGCGCAGATAGACAGGCGTTCATATCAGCGTGAGATGAAACACACTCTTGAGCTCCAGGAAAATTTGGATTTGATTCAGGCGGAAATAATAGAAATTCTTGCCGAAAATAACAGGGTAACCGGAGTTCGTTCCCATTTAGGCACCGTATATAACACAAAGGCGGTAATACTAACCACAGGCACCTATCTTAACACAAGAATAATAATAGGGGATTTTGCCTTCAACAGCGGGCCTGACGGACTTCTTCCGGCAAATCGTCTATCGGAAAGCTTGAAAAAGTTTGGTTTTGAGATAATGAGATTTAAAACGGGGACGCCGGCCAGAATAAATCGCAGAAGCATAGATTTTTCCAAAATGGAAGAACAGCGCGGAGACAACCCCATTACACCGTTCTCTTTTGAGCATGAAACAATAGACAGGGAGCAGGTGTCCTGTTTTTTGACATACACTACCGAAAAAACGCACCGGATCATACGCGAAAACCTGCACCGTTCAGCAATGTACGGAGGGATGATAGAGGGCATTGGGGCACGTTATTGTCCGTCGATTGAGGATAAAATCGTGAGATTTGCCGACAAGGATCGCCATCAGGTATTTGTTGAGCCGATGGGACTGGATACCGAGGAATTCTACCTTCAGGGGTTTTCAACAAGCATGCCGGTGGATGTACAGCTTGAAATGATAAGAAGCCTGCCCGGGCTTGAAAATGCACGGATTATGAGATATGCGTATGCAATAGAGTATGATTGTATAAATCCTCATGATCTGAAGTTGTCACTTGAATATAAGAAAATCGAGGGTCTTTTTACCGCAGGCCAGATAAACGGCAGTTCCGGTTATGAAGAAGCTGCGGCGCAAGGTCTTATCGCCGGTATTAACGCGGTGTTGAAAATAAAAGGCGAACAGCCGTTGATACTTGACAGATCCGAAGCGTATATAGGTGTACTGATAGATGACCTGGTTACCAAAGGCACGGATGAACCATATCGCATGATGACTTCAAGGGCGGAATACCGGCTTCATTTAAGGCAGGATAATGCCGACGCAAGACTTACGCCTATAGGATATAAAATCGGGCTTATTAAGGAAGACCGTTATAAGAAATTTTTAATAAAGCAGCAGAGCATATCAGAAGAAATAGAGAGGCTTAAATCGAAAACCGTTCCTCCTTCTGAAAGAGTCAATGAATTTCTGAAAAGGCATTCCAGTTCGCAAATCGGTACCGGAATAAAGCTTTACGATCTGCTGAAGCGTCCTGAAATTACTTATGAAGCGTTGAAGGAAATAGACGACGAGATGCCCGATCTTCAGAGATCCGTCGCGGAACAGGTTTCAGTATCAATAAAATATGAAGGCTATATAGCAAAGCAATTGCAGCAGATTGAACAGTTTAAGAAGATGGAGCAAAAAGTGATACCCGAAGATATTGATTATGATGAAATACCGGGCCTCAGAATTGAAGCAAGGCAGAAACTTGCGAGGCAAAGACCCGCATCTGTAGGGCAGGCTTCAAGAATATCCGGTGTATCCCCCGCGGATATATCGGTCTTGTTGATTTACCTTAACGCAAAATGGAAAAGAGGCGGGAAACAGTGACCGATGAAAATGTCAGGCTTTTAAAGAACTGTTCCGAGGCATTCGGCATAGTATTGACGGAAGCTCAAATAGATTTATTTAACCGGTACCTCTTTGAGCTGACGGAATGGAACAATAAATTCAACCTTACCGCTATAAGGGAAGAAAAAGAAATTGTGCTTAAGCATTTTGTTGATTCCATTTCCGCGGTCCCCTTTTTTCCCGAAAACACATCAAGCTTGATTGATGTCGGAACAGGAGCGGGATTTCCGGGTATACCGATAAAAATCGTACTTAAGGATTTAACCGTTACTCTTCTAGATTCACTTAAGAAAAGGGTTAAGTTTCTAAACCACATAATCCAAAGTCATTCATATGAAAACATGACGGCAATCCATAAAAGAGCCGAAGAGCTTGCGCATATGCGGGAACACAGAGAGGTATACGATGTTGGGATATCCCGGGCGGTTGCTCCGCTTCCCGTATTGTGTGAGTATGTTATTCCGTTTGTTAAGGTCGGCGGATATTTTATTCCGATGAAGGGAAGCGATATTCAAAATGAGCTTAAAACATCCGCAAAAGCGATAGACATTCTTGGAGGAGCGGTAGAAGATGTGAAAAAATTTTTATTGACCGGTACGGGTATAAAAAGGCATTTAATTTTAATAAAAAAAATTCGACAAACACCGACCATGTATCCAAGGAAAAGCGGAAAACCGTCAAAATCACCGTTGTAATAGGGGCGAAAACCCGCATTTTTAAGGGCTTCCTGCGATCGATTCCTGCAATAAAAAAAAGGAATTAAAAAAGGTAACGGCGAATTAATAGTTGTAAGAAATTTTTATTTTAAACAAAAGAAAATAATGTAAGGAAGGTGCCGTTATGACATTGCAGGAGAGGTTCAAACTGAATCGAGCGGAAAAAAAAACAGATCAGAAAAAAATAACCTATATACCAATTGAAAATATCAGACCAAATCCCTACCAGCCCAGGCGCAATTTCGAACATTGTGCCCTTGAGGAGCTTTGCAAATCGATAAAAGAATACGGAGTCATACAGCCTATTAATGTGCGGAAAACGTCGACAAACCATTATGAACTGGTTTCGGGAGAAAGAAGATTACGAGCTTCAATTCTTGCCGGTCTAAAAGAGATACCGGCGATAGTTATTGATGTTAACGAGAACGATCTGGCGATCATGGCGCTGATTGAGAACCTTCAAAGGGAAGATCTGGGGTACATGGAAGAAGCGGAAGGCTACAGCAATTTAATTAAAGAACATGGACTTACCCAGGAAGAACTAGCACAAAAGATCGGCAAAAGCCAGTCGACGATAGCAAACAAAATACGTCTTCTAAAGCTTCCCCCGATGGTAAAAAAAATACTTTCGGACAATCATCTTACCGAAAGACATGCAAGAGCTTTGCTAAAGCTGCATGACGAACAGCTCCAGCTTAAGGTTCTGAAAAAGGTCTGTGAAAGGGGTTTGAACGTTAAAAAGACGGAGGAACTTGTACAAAAAGCCCTTGAAAAATATACCGAGCCAAACAACAATGGGAAGATTTTAACTCGTTCAATAAAGGATATCCGGATATTTGTAAATACTATCCGGCAGGCAATAGATATGATGAAGAAATCGGGAGTTAACGCAAAAGCTGCCCAGATTGACAGGGGTGAGTTCGTAGAGTTTATTGTAAGAATCCCGAAAAAGGAGCATTCTATGAGAAAAGCCCAATAAAAAAACCTGAAAAACACTTCCGGGATATCACCAGGAGGTGTTTTTTAATTCAATTCCTGTTGGAACACTTTCTAAAACAGATCGTTCCGCTTCAGCTGATCGCTTCGCGGCAATTTGTATGAAATTGCATAGCGATTTTTGCCGTTGTTTCAAAATGTAACAACTAAAAAAATAAATGAAGGCTGCGCTATCAACAACAACGCTGCTTTGGAAAGAAGTAGACATACAATAAAAAGTCTATTAAAATATATAACGAGGCTCAAAACGGCCTCCTGCTTTAACTGTTACAATTAATACATATTTATGATATTTCATTAACTGGTAAACGGCAAGATTTCTCGAAGGGAGCAGAATAAAATGGCTGAAAATAAAAATACGCCCGAAGAAAAGAATAACCACAATATTATTCCTGTGGATATAGAATCGGAGATGAAGCAGTCGTTTATAGATTATGCAATGAGCGTAATTATAGACAGGGCGCTTCCTGATGTACGTGACGGATTGAAACCGGTTCACAGAAGGATTCTGTATACAATGCATATTTCCGGATTTACACCTGATAAACCATATAGAAAATCAGTCGCGACAGTAGGTGAAACGCTGAAAAGCTTTCATCCCCACGGCGATGCCGCAGTATACGACACCCTTGTAAGAATGGCGCAGGATTTTTCATTAAGATATCCGCTTATCGACGGTCATGGCAACTTCGGGTCCATAGACGGGGATCCCCCTGCCGCTATGAGATATACCGAAGCAAGGATGTCGAAAATAGCGCTTGAAATGCTTAGGGATATAAACAAGGACGCCGTTGATTTTAAGCCTAATTTTGACGATCAAAACGTTGAACCCGTTGTACTGCCGTCAAGGTTTCCGAATTTGCTGGTTAACGGTTCATCCGGCATTGCGGTGGGAATGGCCACAAACATCCCGCCTCATAACATAACGGAAACAATTAACGCTATTATTCGAATGATAGATAACCCTGACATAAGCATGGAAGAATTAATGGAAGAGATAAAGGGTCCCGATTTTCCGTCGGGCGGAATAATTCTTGGGAGAAATGGGATTAAAGAAGCGTATGCCACCGGTAAAGGAAAAATAGTCGTAAGAGCGGTAACCGATATTGAAATTTACGACGGCAACAAGCAGCGCATTGTTGTTACGGAACTGCCTTATCAGGTAAATAAAGCAAGGCTCCTCCAGAGAATTGCGGATCTTGTTAAGAATAAGCGCCTTGAAGGCATATCGGACCTTAGGGATGAGTCTGACAGACAAGGGATGCGGATTGTTATTGAATTAAAAAGAGATGCCAATGCGAATGTTGTCCTGAATCAGCTTTTTATGAATACGCAGCTCCAGGATTCCTTTAATGTAAACATGCTTGCATTGGTGCAAACATCCGACGGTAAATTTGAACCAAGGGTAATAACGCTGAAAGATGCGCTGAAGTATTACATTCTGCACCAGGAGGATGTAATTACCCGCAGGACAAAATATGATCTTGAAAAAGCCGAAGCAAGAGCTCATATATTGGAAGGTCTGAAGATTGCGATTGATCACCTTGACGAGGTTATTAACATCATTCGTCGTTCACATACGGAACAGCAGGCGAAAGAAAGTCTTTCCGAGAAGTTTGGGTTAAGCGAAAAGCAAGCGCAAGCGATTGTAGATATGCGCCTTGGAAGACTGACAGGACTTGAACGGGAAAAACTTGATGCCGAGTATGAGGATATAATAAAGAAAATAAAGTGGTTCCGCGATGTTCTTTCAAAGCCGGAACTTGTACATGGTATTATTAAGGAAGAACTTACGGATATTAAAAACCGGTATGGTGATGAAAGACGCACCAAAATTACGTCAGACATGAACGATATTGAAATGGAAGACCTGATAAAGGAAGAAGACATAGTTATTACTTTAACACATTACGGGTATATAAAAAGAACAAAAATAGATAATTATCGAAGTCAAAAACGCGGCGGAAAAGGTGTTTCAGGACTGACAACACGCGAAGACGATTTTGTTACCGATATTTACACGACTTCGACACATCACCATCTTCTTTTCTTTACAAACAAAGGAAAGGTGTATAAACTCAGAGCGTGGAACATACCGGAAGCCGGACGCCACGCAAAAGGCACTGCTATTGTCAATCTACTTGAAGTCGGTCCCGATGAAACAATCAGTGCCGTGATTCCCATTACAGGGGACGAGAAAAACATGTATCTGTTTATGGCGACCCGCCAAGGCATGGTGAAAAAAACACCTCTCAGTCAGTATGAGCATATCAGAAGAGGCGGATTAATGGCGGTGACGCTTAATGAAAATGACGAGTTAATTGAGGTTCGCTTAACAGACGGCAGCCATGATATACTGCTTATAACAAAGAACGGTATGGCGATACGGTTCAGGGAAATGGACGTAAGGCCAATGGGAAGGACCGCTAAAGGTGTTATCGGTATTAGGCTTGACGAGGATGATGAAGTCATATCGATGCTTCGTTACAATGAAGATACGACTTTGCTCGTTGTCGCCGAGAATGGTTTCGGCAAACGGACCGAACTCGATGAATACAAGGTTCAAAACCGGGGAGGTAAAGGTATTCTTACCTATAGAGTTACGGAAAAAACAGGCGTTCTCGTTGGAGCGAAACTCGTTGATGAAGATGATGACATTATGTTAATTAATTCAAATGGAATAATAATAAGAATGCATGTGAGCGAAATAAGCATATTGAGCAGGGTTACACAAGGAGTCACATTGATGAGGACGAGTGATGATAACAAGGTTGTTTCAATTGCAAGAGTTACTAAAGAGATGAATGATGAAGACTAAAAACATGTACCATAATTTGGCAGAAGTGGTTACAAAAAGTTATGGGAATAGTGCTTGACAAACGAGAGAGGGCGTGATAATATATAAAAGCTGTCGCCAATAAAGGGCTCAA
>LFRM01283053.1_pt3 | contig 22666 bp, 22 predicted proteins | sample 618341 | NCBI WGS metagenome assembly LFRM01 (sample SAMN03654438, study PRJNA283298) | anaerobic digester metagenome | isolation source: pool of bioreactors CSTR01a, CSTR02a, and CSTR03a thermophilic anaerobic... | place: Denmark: Kgs. Lyngby | collected 2014-05-21 | reverse complement strand
TGTTAGTTTATAATACATATGTTACACATTAAAGCATAAAAAAAGATACCTCTGTTATAATTGAGTTACAAACCAAAATTGTAACGAGGTATCTATGAAAATTATAACAGAAGAAATGAGATATAGGAAGAAAATGTGTGATTATGCATTAAAATATGGTAAAACAGTAGCAGCAAGGAAGTATCATACAAATCGTCAATTTGTATACAGGCAACTAGAAAAATATGATGGAACAGTAAAATCTTTAGCACTAAAATCAAGACGTCCTAAGAACCATCCAAATGCACATCAAGAGGAAGAACTGAAATTACTTAAAGAAGTCAGTAAGAGGTATAAATGTGATGGTAATGCTGAAGTGTATGTTCAAGCAAGGAAACGTGGATATAAAAGAAGTTATGGTTCAATGTATAAACAATTAAAAAAATTATTAATAGAAACCCAAAATAAAAGAACAAGAAGTAGTTATACAAAACATAAAGAAGTAAGAGGATCATATCCAGGTGAAAAAGTACAAGTAGATATCAAATATGTACCCCATTATTGCTTAGATTTTGAAACAACAGAGATGAGATATTATCAAATAACAGCACTAGATGAATATAGCAGAAAAAGAGTATTAGAAATAGTAGAAGAAAAAAGTTGTTATAATACTAGCGTGTTTGTATTAGAACTAGAAAAGAAATTAGGTTTTAAAATAAAAACTATTCAAACTGATAATGGGAGTGAATTTGTAAATAATCAAGAAAAAACAAGAGAAGAAACCTATTTTGAAAAGACATTAAAAAAGCTAGGAATAATTCATAAAAGAACGCGTCCTTATTCCCCGTGGCAAAACGGAAAAGTAGAAAGAAGTCATCGAATAGATAATAAATTTTATGAAAGACAAGAATTTAAATCAAGGGAAGACATGAAAAAGAAAGTAAAAAGATATAACAGTAGATATAATAATATATCGAGAGAAGTATTAAACTTTAAAAGTCCGAATGAAATAGTAAAAGAATATTTTGAAACTCAATTAGCAAGGTAAATTTAAAAAAACACAAATGTGTAACATATGATTGATTAATCTAGAAGAAAATTTAGAATAAATCTTAAAGTCTATTTACAAAAAGAAATATATATGTTAAGATTAATAACGTTAAAAAGGTGATCCGCTGTTTACAAGATCATTGGTCAGAAAGGATGAAAACATGAATATTATTGATAAAATAACAGCTAAGCAAATTAATCCTAATATTCCAGAATTTCGTGTTGGTGATACTGTAAAAGTTGATCTTAAAATAAAAGAAAAAACTGGAACAAAGGAAAGAGAAAGAATTCAAGCATTTGAAGGTATTGTTATTGGTCGTAAAGGTGGAGGCGTAAGTGAAACTTTTACAGTACGTAAAATGTCAAGCGGTATAGGAGTAGAAAGAATACTTCCAGTACATTCTCCTAAAATTGCTAATATTACTATTGTCAAAAAAGGTAAGGTAAGAAGAGCTAAACTTAATTTTTTACGTAATATTATTGGTCAATATCGTATTAAAGAAAGAGGACAAAAATAAGGCCAAGACCTTATTTTTTTCTATATAGGTGAATTATGAAATTTGTAAAAGAATACTTACCATATGTAGTGACAATTATTTTAGTTTTATTAATTAAACAATATGTTATTACTCCGATTAGAGTAAATGGAGTATCTATGAGTGATACTTTATATGATAAAGATATTATGATTTTAGATAAAATAAGTTATCGTTTTACTAATATTAAACGATTTGATATTGTTGTAGTTGATGTTAACAATGATTATCTTATTAAAAGAGTAATTGGTCTTCCTGGGGAGAATGTTAAATACTTAGATAATAAACTATATATTAATAATCAATTAGTAGAAGAGACTTTTAAAGATAACTTAAAAACAAATAATTTTAATATAAAAGATGATTTTGAAGAAACAATACCAGAAAATTCTTATTTTATTATGGGTGATAATCGCTATAATTCATTAGATAGTCGTTATTTTGGTTTTGTAAATAAAAAGGCCATCTTAGGAAAATCTAATATGACTATCTATCCTCTTAATCATTTCGGCATAAGCAAATAATATATTTAATTTATAATAATAGTAAATAATTTAAATTATTTACTTTTATTATATTTATAAACATTAAAAAGCGCTCGTGGATAATTAGTATTTTTACTAATTTCATCAATTAATTGATAAGGATTACTATTGTTATTACCAGTATATATATTTGCAAAATTATCTAATAACTCATAACTAAAATTTAAACTTCTTAAATAAGTTAAATAGGAATAATATTCTTCTATAGGTAATTTAAACATCTTTTCTTGAGCTAAAGTATTTAGAATCATCATAGTATAGCAAAATATTTCCGAATTCTTATTAGGTATAAATTTAGAATCTTTACCTACTTCATATTTAAAAGTCATTTTAGCAACATTAGGATTTGTTTCTAGATAATATATATCTTTAGTTTTGTTATTAGCAATTTTACAACTATCTAAATCAACAGCGTAAACTTTATTCTCTTCATTATTATATATAAAATTTGCTGGATGAATATCAGATAAATATAGAGGTTCACTATAAGGAGTTTGAAATTGAATTTTATTTAAAATAGAACCAACTTGTTTTAAAAGTTCAATTTTTTTATTTATAGGGACATCATAATTTTCTAATAACAGTAATAAATTTTCACTTTTAATTAAAGGCATAGAGAAACCTACCACATTATTGTTTACAACTACTAGTTTTTCTGGCATTACTAAATTAGAAATATTAATTTCTTCTTTTTTATCAATTAAACATTTAATAGTTAAAAGCTTATTTCCAAAATACTGTCCTTCATTATTAAAAAATATTTTTAATAACTTAGTTTTATTAACTTTTTTAAAAATATATAAAGCACCTTCAGTATTATAGATTTGTTTTTCTAACTTAAATCTTTTTAATTTTTGAAATTGACTTTTATTTAAATTTAATGTTTTCATAATACCTCTTTTTTAGCAACTATAATATCATAAAATTAGCTTTTTGTAAATGTTTTGATATGATATAATATGAATACTGAATTAGCTATTATTAGGTATATTATAATTATTTCTGTTTTTTGTTTTAGAAGGGAATTCTTGATTTTAATTTAATAATATTATCAAGTATATGTTAATAAATTTTCTTTATTAAACGAACCAATATTTATTAAAAAATGGGTATATGAGAAATATGATTATTTAGGATATACAATAAGCTTTGAAAAAATAATTAGTTATTTTATAATGATAAAATAATAAATGCAACCAAATATATACAAACAACAACTAACAATTGGTAGAATGCAACTAGTTGAAATAATATAATTCTAATGAAAGGAGAAAATTATGAAAAATAATTTATCTAAAAATTTAAAAAGACTAAGAAAAGAAGAAAACCTATCTCAAGAACAATTAGCTGATTTATTGGGCGTTTCAAGACAATCAGTATCTAAATGGGAAACTGAAGATGCCTATCCTGAAATGGAAAAAATAATATTTTTATGTAATGAATTTAATCTTAATGTTAATGATTTACTAAATGGTGATATTTATGAAATTAAACATAAAAATGAGGCTATAAAAGATATTTATAAAATAATAGATAAAATAGTTAATTTCTTTGTAGATTTGTTTTCCTTATTCTTTAAAATGACTTTAAAATCCAAAATAAGATTTATATTCGAATTAATTTTTTTGTTATTTGTATTAGGTTTAATATTTTTTGTTTTGGGAGAGATACTATCAGAAATAATGGTTAATTTATTTTATTTTGTATTTCCAAATAAAGTATATTTTATAATAACTAGTATTTTATCATTTATATATTACTCAATCGTATCTACATTATCAGTAGCTATTGTTATTGAAGTAATAAAAAGACGATATTTAAAATATTATAAAGAAAATAAAATTGATTCAAATGAAAACGAGAAAAAAGAAAAAGAAAGAATCGAATTTAAAAATAAAGAAAGTAAAATTATAATAAGAGATATAGAAGATAGTAATTACAAAGTATTAAGCATTTTATATAAAGCTATAATATTCTTTTTCAAAATTTTATTATTATTTATATTAATACCTTTGTTACTGCTGTTAATATTTTTAGCATTTGTTTTCATCAGTTCATTTTTAGTTCTTAAAACTGGTTTTTTCTTTCTAGGTTTAATTATAGTTATTATAAGTACTATAATATTATGCTTTTTCTTAACTTTATTAATAGCTAATTTTGTATTTAATCGGAAAAATAACTTTAAATTATTTATACATACATCTATAATTAATTTTATTATTATTGGTTGTGGAATAGGTTTTATATTTATAGGCTCATTATCCTTTAATTTAATTGAAAACTATGATAGCAAAATATTTAAAACAAATGAAAATATAGTTGAAATGCATCAAAATTTAAAAATAGAAAATTATAATATTATAGGCGACATAAAATTTATAGAGGAAAATAGAAATGATATAAAAATAAAATATGATTATAATAGTGTCTTTTATTCAGAAAAAACCGTTATAAATATTTTCGAAGTCGATAATTACAGTATAATATATATTAGACATTTTCAAGACAATCCCTTTAAAATACTTAGAATAATTTTTAAAGAATTAAATGAAAACAAAACTATAAATTATTCATCGAAATTATATAATTTTCAAATTTATGGCACAAAAGAAAATTTAAAGATTATAGAAAACAATATTCAAAAAAATGACTAAATAAGTCAAAACAAAGAACTGGTTTGTGTTAATGGTTCTGTAAAAGATGAAGTAACATTAAAATACACTTTTAAATATGAAAAACGGAAACCTTTAATTTGATAATCAATGCTCCTAAGGGTCTATTGAAAAAATTCACAAAACTGCAAATAAAAGAATAGGATTATCATTTTTGTATAATTAAACAATATAAAATTTTGTGTTTAAATCATGTAGATAATAACGTTGAGAGTGTGATATAATTCTGTTAAATATAAATAATAATTGGAGGAAAATTTAAAATTAAAAAGAGACAAAAAAAAGAATTTTTATCAATGTATTGGTCGTATTATTTAAATCTTGAAAGGAGTGTTCTTGATTTAGAAAGATATGTGACATTTGATAAAACAAATTTTGAATGTTTTTCAATAGAATTTATTAAAATATATCAAGTTATTTGCTCTGAAATTGATGTTGTTTTAAAACTTATAACTAATAAAATAAACATGGAAGAATATAAGAAATATTTATTAAAAAAGCCAGAATATATAAAAATTAAACAAAGTAAAGTTGTATTAGAGTCTAACAAAGATATTAAATTATGCCCTTTTGTATTATTAGAGGAAGGAAAAAATCTTAGCTGGTGGGGAAATTATAATGATGTAAAATTGTAAATGAAATGATTGATACGATTTATATATATACGGATAATCAAATCAAAATAAAATTTAAATATAACGATGAGTATAAAAACACATTAAATTTTATTAATGAGCATAGTGCTGTGGTATAATTGAATAGAAAAAGAAATTAAAAACTTAGAAACGAGGAATAAAATATGGAAAAAAACAAAGAAGAAAGTGTCCGCACATTAACTCCTATATCATGGTACCCTGGTCACATGGCTAAAACAAAGCGCTTAATTAAAGAAAGAATATCATTAATTGATATAGTTTTTGAATTAATTGATGCTAGAATTCCTATTTCTTCTAAAATAAATGATTTAGATGAAATTATTAAAGATAAACCTAAAATATTGATAGTTACTAAATATGATTTATGTGATAAGGTTGTTACTGATAAAATATTACAAGAATATACTAAACAGGGTTATAAAGTTTTAGCCACTGATTTAATTAATGGTAATAATATAAAAGATATTATTACTATTAGTAAAGATCTTATGAAAAACATTCAACAAAAGCGCCTTTTAAAAGGCTTAAAACCACGAAATATACGAGCTGTTGTTATAGGTATACCAAATGTAGGTAAGTCTACTTTAATCAATAAATTAGTTGGTAAAAAAGCTACTAATGTTGGTAATCGTCCTGGTATAACTAAAGAACTTAATTGGATTCGTATTCATCCAGAAATTGAACTATTAGACTCACCAGGTATTTTATGGCCTAAATTAGATAACAATGTACAAGCATATAATTTAGCAAGTCTAACAGCAATCAAAGAAGAAATATTAGATTTAGAGCATATCGTGTCATATATAATAAATACTATGAATACTTTATATCCAGGTAATTTAAATAAAAGATATAATCTTACTGAAGATGATTTAAACGATATTGAGCAAACATATGAAGCTATAGCTAAAAGAGTAGGGGCCTATAAAAAAGGTAGTGAAATTGATACCGACAAAGTAGAAAAAACAATCATTAATGACTTAAAAGAAGGACGACTAGGTCAAATAACATTTGACAGATTATCTTAATTATGCTATTATTACCTCTATATTTAAAAAGAGAGGTAATTATGTATAATCAATTAAAAGAAGAAAATTTAATAGAAAGAATGCTTTATATAGAAGAAATTAAAATGTCTTTGTATGAATATAATTTAACAGACGAAGAATCAGAAAGAGTCTTAAATAATTATCAATTTCATATTTCAAGAAGAGAAAACAACTATATAGAATTAAATGATTTTTGTGAATTTATTAATGATCAATATATTAATTTAATTCAAAAAGGATATGCTAAAGAAAAAGTTCGAAATACTGTAATTAATAATGGTAAATATTTAATTAAAAATTCACCATTAAAAATGGCTATTTTAGAATATTTAGGAAAAGAAATAGAAGAAAAAATTTATTTAAATAGACCAAATCTTTTATTTTTAAATCATAATACTTTATATGCTCGTTTTGCGTTTTTATCAGATTATAATAAAATGGCTATCGAAAATGGTAAAAGAACATATTCTATTCACTCATGTGGATCAAACAACCAATTAGAGAAAATATTTAAAAAATGTGATGCTGATTTAATCGAAGCTTATCCTTTACCAGAATTAGATATATTTTTAAATAATCGTTATAGTGAAAATCCAAAAAAAGCTCAATTTATCAAAACTATGTTAATTTATAAAGCCCAAAGAAATAAAAAAGAAAAAGAAGAAACAGTTTAAAAATCTGTTTCTTTTTGTTATAATTACATTAGGTGAGAATATGAAAGATTTAAAAAAATTTTTAGATTATTTAAATAATAATAAAAACTACGCTCACAATACAATTATTAATTATGAAGCTGATATAATAGAATTTCTTAATTTTTTAGAAACAAAAAAAATAAATTACTTAGAAATTGAATATCAAGATATTAAGCAATATTTAAAACATTTAAATAATAAAAAAATTAGTAATGAAACTATATCTAGAAAAATTTCTGCTCTTAGAACCTTTTATAAATATTTAGTTAATAATAATTATGTTAGTAATAATATATTTTCTTATATATCCTTACCTAAAAAAGAAAAGAAATTACCTAGATTTTTTTATTATAATGAAATAGAAGAATTATTTAAAGTTTCAAATTTAAACACCCCCCTAGGTCAAAGAAATCAATTAATTTTAGAAATACTATATGGAACTGGTATAAGAGTTAGTGAATTAATTAATATTAAAGAAATTGATATATCAGGTCAAACAATTAAAATATTAGGGAAAGGAAATAAAGAAAGGATCGTTAAATTTGGAGAACATGCTGAAGATGCTTTAAATTTATATTTAAAAACAGGTTATAAAAAACTAAATAAAAATAATGTTGAATACTTGTTTTTAAATAATAATGGTAAAACTTTAACTTCACGAGGTATTAGATATATTTTAGATGACATTATTAAACAAACTTCTTTAAATAAAAATATTTTTCCGCATATGCTAAGACATTCTTTTGCTACTCATTTACTTAATGAAGGATGTGATTTAATAAGTGTTCAAGAATTATTAGGTCACTCTTCTATATCAGCAACAGGCATTTATACTCATGTTACTAACGATCATTTAAAGGAAGTGTATTTTCATACACATCCCAGAGCGAGGAAAAAATAAAATGACAAAATTATATTATCGATACGGTACTATGAACAGTGGTAAAACTACTATGTTAATTCAAACAGCCTATAATTATGAAGAAAAAGGAATGCTTCCTTTTATAATGAAACCTTTGATTGACACTAAAGAAAACGAATATATTTCGTCTAGAATTGGAATAAAGAGAAAAGTTGATCTATTAATTGAAGATAAAACAGATATTTACTTTTTCATTAAAAATTTAAATCAAAAAATTGATGCTATTTTAGTAGATGAAGCACAATTTTTACAAACAAAACAAATAGATCAATTATTACAAATTACTTGTGATTTTAATATTCCAGTTATTTGTTATGGAATAAGATTAGATTTTCAAGGCAACGGTTTTACTGGTAGCACTAGATTATTAGAAATTGCACACAAAATAGAAGAAATTAAAACAATCTGTCAGTGTGGCAAAAAAGCGACTTTTGTAATTAGAAAAGTAAATAATAAACCTGTTTTTACAGGAAAGAAAATTGTTATAGATAATAATCAAGAAATTATTTATGAATCAGTATGTGCTAAATGTTATTATTTAACGAAGTCAAAAGTTGTCAAATAGGGCTTAAAAGATTGCTCACTTTTTTTCTTTTTGTTATACTAATTAGGTAATGGCTAAAAAGCTATAGAAAGGATTAATTTATGAAATATGTTTATTCCTTTAGTGAAGGAAACAAAGATTTAAAAAATTTATTAGGAGGAAAAGGAGCTAATTTAGCGGAAATGACTAATATAGGTTTACCAGTTCCAAGTGGTTTTACAGTTACTACAGAAGCTTGTACACGTTATTATGACGACAATGAAACAATTGCTCCAGAAATAGAAGCAGAGATTTTTGCTAAATTAGCAGAATTAGAAAAATTAACGGGTAAAAAGATAGGCGATGCTGATAAACCCTTATTAGTATCAGTTAGAAGTGGAGCTAGAGCAAGTATGCCGGGGATGATGGATACTGTACTTAATTTAGGATTAAATGATCAAGTTGCCGAAGAATTTGCAAAAGTTTCTAATAATCCCAGATTTGTATATGATTCTTATCGTCGTTTTATTCAAATGTTTGCTGATGTTGTTAAAGGTTATCCAAAAGCATCTTTTGAAAGACTATTAGATACAATTAAAGAAGATAAAAACATAACAAAAGATAGTGACTTAACAGCTGAAGATATGAAAGAAATAACTAAAATTTTTAAACAAAATTATTTAGATTTATCTGGTAAAGAATTCCCACAAGATCCTAAGGAACAATTAATGGAAAGTATAAAAGCAGTTTTTAGGTCATGGAATAATGAACGAGCAAACACTTATAGAAGATTAAATGATATACCGGCATCATGGGGAACTGCTGTTAATGTTCAAGAAATGGTTTATGGTAATCGTGGTGAAACCTCAGGAACTGGTGTTGCTTTTACCAGAAATCCATCTACTGGGGAAGCTAAATTATACGGTGAATATTTAATGAATGCTCAAGGAGAAGATGTAGTAGCAGGTATTAGAACTCCTGAACCTATCTCTACTCTTAAAAATATTATGCCTGAAGTATATGAAGAATTTACAAATATTGCTGGTATTTTAGAAAAACATTACTGTGATATGCAGGATATGGAATTTACTATTGAAAACGGAAAATTATTTATGTTGCAAACAAGAAATGGAAAACGAACAGCTGATGCAGCATTAAAAATAGCAGTTGATTTAGTTAATGAAGGCATGATTACTAAGGAAGAAGCAGTATTAAAAGTAGAACCAAAACAATTAGATCAATTATTACATCCTAATTTTGACCCTGAAAGTTTAAAAGCTACTAAAGTAGTAGCGAAAGGATTAGCTGCTTCCCCTGGTGCAGCTAATGGGAAAATCTATTTTACTGCTGAAGATATTACCAAAGCTTACCAAGCAGGTGAAAAAGATTTATTATTAGTGCGTTTAGAAACATCTCCAGAAGATATTGAAGGGATGAATCTAGCTCGCGGTATTTTAACTATTCGTGGTGGGATGACTTCGCATGCAGCAGTAGTCGCTAGAGGAATGGGAACATGCTGTGTGTGTGGTTGCAGTGAAATAAATATTGATGAAGAAAGTAAAAAACTAGTTTTAAAAGATGGAACAACCTTAAAAGAAGGCGACTGGATGAGTTTAGATGGTTCTACTGGTAATGTATATGCAGAAGCTATTAAAACAATAGAACCAACTATTTCGGGAGATTTTGAAACTTTTATGGCCTGGGCCGATGAAATAAGAACTTTAACTATAAGAACAAATGCTGATACTCCAAAAGATGCTTTAGTAGCTCGTAAATTTGGTGCTGAAGGAATCGGTTTATGTCGTACAGAACATATGTTTTTTGAAGAAGATCGCATCTTTATAATGCGTCAAATGATTACTGCTGAAACTGTTGAAGAAAGAGAAAAGGCTTTAGCAAAATTATTACCTATTCAAAGAAATGATTTTATTGGCTTATTTAAAGCTATGGAAGACTATCCAGTTACTATTAGATTCTTAGATCCTCCATTACATGAGTTTTTGCCTCATACTGATAATGAAATTACTACTTTAGCTAAAGAATTAGAAATAACTTCTTCTGATTTAAAACAACGTATTGAATCATTAAAAGAATTTAATCCAATGATGGGTCACCGTGGTTGCCGTTTAGCAGTAACTTATCCTGAAATAGCTAAAATGCAAACAAGAGCTATTATTGAAGCGGCAATCGAATTACATAAAGAAGGAAAAAATATTATACCTGAAATTATGATTCCTTTAGTTGGGGAAGTAAAAGAACTTAAATATGTTAAAAATATTGTTTGTGAAACAGCAGATATGATTATTAAAGAATCTAATGTAGATGTAACTTATACAGTAGGTACTATGATTGAAATACCAAGGGCAGCTATAACAGCTGATAAAATTGCTACTGAAGCAGAGTTTTTCTCTTTTGGCACTAATGATTTAACTCAAATGACTTTTGGATTTTCTCGTGATGATGCTACTAAATTTTTAGAAGAATATTATAATAAAAGAATTTTTGAATTTGATCCTTTTGCTAAAATTGATATTGAAGGTGTTGGTGAATTAGTAAAACTAGCTGTTGAAAAAGGAAAAACAACACGTCCTAATATTAAATTAGGGATTTGTGGAGAACACGGAGGAGATCCATTTACCGTTGAGTTTTGTCATCAAGTAGGACTTAATTATGTATCATGTTCACCATTTAGAGTTCCTATTGCTAAATTAGCAGCAGCACAAGCTGCAATCAAAGCTGGGAAGCAAAACTAATTAGCAATATACCGTTTAATAACGAATATTGTAATTCTTATAGGAATTTATCTTGTAAGACTAATATATAAAATTAAGACTAAGTTGACTTATATGTCGTACAACTTAGTCTTTTTATTTGTTTTGAACAGTATTGTGCGACAAGAAATTGGAGGTGTAAAAAGTGCGATTGATGTATATGAAACCTAAGTTACATGATTTGTCTCAAGGTTCACGAATAGCATTTGTAAGACAATTTAGACATATGAGCCAGGATGAAGTATCTGATAAGTTAGGAATTACTGGAGAATGTAAAAGAAGAACTATGACTAGATATGAAAAAGGTGGTAGGAATCCAAAAGATGAAAGAACAATGGAAATAGCACATATTCTAAATGTTAATATTAATGCCATAAAGCATTATGACTTTAAAGAACCAACTGACATTATATATATTTTAATGTGGATGGAAGAAATTATTCCTAATTATATGATTGATATTTCAAAAGTTGCTATTGTTGATGAGAAATATACAAGTTTAATATATAAATCAATTGATAGTTGGAATATTATGAGGCAAAAGAGATTAAGAAGAGAAATAACTTTTGAGGAATATACAGAGTGGAAGTTAAACTTCGATATTAAGGAGGAAACAAAATGAATGAAATAGTTAAGATTGATGTTATAAATATAGATTCATTTAAAAATCATCCATTTCTTGTAGAAGAAGATACAGCCTTATTTGAATTAATAGATAGTATTAAAATTAATGGTTTGCTTAATCCTATTGTAGTTAGAAAAAAGAATGATAGATATGAGTTAATATCAGGCCATCGAAGAAAACATGCTTATGAATTATTAGGTTATACTGAGATAGAAGCAATAGTAAAAGACATTTCAGATGATGAAGCAATTATACAAATGGTAGATTCAAATATTTATCGAGAGAAGATTCTACCAAGTGAGAAAGCATTTGCTTATAAGATGAAAATGGATGCTATTAAGCATCAAGGAAAAACAAAGGACCCTGAGGGTCCGAAGTTAAGAAGTGATCAATTATTAGCATCAGTTTCTAATGATGGTGCTACACAAATAAAGAGATATATTAGACTTACTAATCTTATTCCTGAATTAATAAAATTAGTTGATAATACAGTTAAATACGATAAAAGAACACATCTAACGATGGGAATAAAACCTGCTGTAGAATTATCTTACTTAACTAAAGAGGAACAACAATTAGTTTATGAAACAATAAAGTATAATGATGCAACTCCTAGTCATGCTCAAACAATTAAAATTAGAGAATTAAGTAAGAATAAACAAATTAACTTTGATGTTTTAGAAGAGCTTATGAATCAAAATAAAGGGATACAAAATGAATTAGAAAAAAATATACAATCTACTAAATTGAAAATAGTAGAATTAAATGTAGAAGAATCTAATGAAGACAATAATTTATTAAACAAATTAAATGAATTAAAACAAATTATACAATCAGATATTACAAATGATAATAGCTGTATATCAGATTGTATAATTGAGGGATTATTTAGTAAAGTAATAGTAGAAAAAAATAAATTTATTTTTAAGTTAAATTGTGGAAAGTCATCAAATGAAGTAGTTTTAATAACTAAATTAATAATTACAAAAGATGATGTTAAGGAATATGAAAGCAAACATCATCAATATAAAAAATTACGATTAAAAGAAAATATAATAGTAGATATTGTTATATGAAAAGTTATATTCGTGATTTAAGGAATATTGCGAAATAAATGAAAGGATGAAAATCCTTTTTTCATGGTATAATTATAACTGTAAGAGAAAGACAAATAGTAATTTCTAGGAGAGATGATAATAATGGCATTTGATTATAAAAAAGAATATAAAGAATTTTATATGCCTAAAAATAAACCAAGTATAGTAGATATTCCTAAAATGAATTATATAGCTGTAAGAGGAAAAGGGAATCCTAACGAAGAAAATGGAGATTACCAAAATACAATAGGATTATTATATGGAGTTGCATATACAATAAAAATGAGTTATAAAGGAACTCATAAAATAAATGGATTCTTTGAATATGTAGTTCCACCTTTAGAAGGATTTTGGTGGCAAGATGGAATTGAAGGAATGGACTACAATCAAAAAGATAAACTTAATTTTATTTCAATAATAAGATTACCAGATTTTGTTACAAAAGAAGATTTTGATTGGGCAATAGAAGAAGCAACTAAAAAGAAAAAACAAGATTTTTCAAGAGTTGAATTTTTAACATATGATGAGGGAATATGTGTTCAATGTATGCATCTTGGAAGTTATGATGATGAACCTGAAACAGTTAATTCAATGCATGAGTATATGAAAGACAATGGATATGAATTAGACATTACAGATTCTAGATTTCATCATGAAATATATTTAAGTGATCCAAGAAAAAGTGATATTAGTAAACTTAAAACAGTTATTAGACATCCTATTAAGAAAGTTAAATAAATTACAATTTATAGAAATGTTAAAAGTCTTTGACAAAATTCCAAAAGGCTTCGCTAGATTTGTTTATAAATATTAATTTATAATTGTATGTGAAAGGAGATAGTGTATGAAACTAGGAGAAAAAATTTTAGAATTAAGAAAAAAGAATGGATTTTCACAAGAACAATTAGGAGAAAAAATTAATGTAACAAGACAAACTATATCAAATTGGGAATTAGGAGAAACATCTCCTAATCCAGAACAATTAAAATTATTGTCAAAAGTATTAAATGTTAGTATTGATGAATTGTTGGATAATGATATACAATCAGTTTTAGTAGAGAAAGTCAGTAATACAGAAAAATTAGCAGGATTAGTTTTAAAAGTTTTAAAATGGTTAGGAATAATACTTATAATATTTTTAGTTATAGATGTTGTGGCTTTAATTTTATTTTCCATTTCTGGAAATTTTGTTGAATATCATGGTGCATCCACAATTTGTAAAATAGAAGATAAAGAATATGAAATTGAATTTGGAACAGACAAAAAGTTTAGTTGTAAAAATTGTTCAAATGTGATGAAAGAAGAAATAAAAAAAATAGTTGATTTTAATGATATAGATGGTAGTATGGTAAAAATAGAAAAATATTTTGAATCCAATAACGGAACTTGTGAATAACAAATTACAATTTATCTATTAGATTCGTGATTTAAGGAATATTGCGAAGTAAACGAAAGGATGAAAATCCTTTTTTTGTGCTATAATTGTAAGTGTAAGAGAAAGACAAATAGTAATTTGTAAAATAGTAAATTTAACTCCACATTATGTTTGGTTACATTATATTATAAACTTTATATAATTATTTATGAAAAGAGGGATAATTATGAATCAAGAGAATATTGGAAAGTTTATTGCTGAATGTCGTAAAGAAAAAAATATGACTCAACAAGAATTAGCAGAAAAAATAGGTGTGACTGATAGAGCTATATCAAATTGGGAAAATGGTAGAAGATTACCAGATTTAAGTTTAATAAGTTTAGTTGCTAGTGAATTAGATGTTAGCGTTGCTGAATTATTAAATGGAAGAAAACTAAATAAGGAAGAACTTGAAGAATTAAAAACTACAATTGATAAATTGTTAGAGTATAATACAGTTGAAGAAATTAATAAAATAAAAAGAATCAATAGTGCATTTACTTTATCATTTATTTTTATTGTTTTGGCAGTTATTATTAATGAAATTAATTCTTCTTCAGATATATTTAATTTTGAAGTTGCAGCATCTTATTTATTAGGCTCAGGAGTAGGAATTGGTTTACTAGCTATTATTAATAATTACATAAAGATAAATAAACAAAAAAATAATTTAAATAAATCAAATGATAATTTGGTTTTAAGATTAAAAAAAAGAGCGAATACCAGAAATAAATAATGCTAATAAGATATAATTAACATTACGATAGAACTATTGAAGATTCAGTGAAAAGAGAAATAAAAGAGGAAACAAATCTGGATGTTAAAGAAATAATGTATTTAAATTGGATTTTTAAGTACATTGATAAAACTCTTGAATGTACTGAATATGCATATATATCTTTTGTTGGTTCAGCTGAAATAACTTTAGATGAAACAGAAAACATTGATTATTTATGGTGTGATTTAGATGAGTTTATTAAAAGAATTAGATGGTTTGGTGACTTAGAAGTATTAAAAAAAGTATTGGAATTTGGAATAAAACGAAAAATATTTTTTAATATTGAACAGATAGAAAAATAATTTGTCCTGGTGGAGCACTTATGTATATTGTAATAGGTAGAAAATAACTAATTTTATTTAATTATTTAAAAATTTAAAATTCTTTTAAACTCTGAGAAAAGCAGACATCTTTGTTTACAATATACATTAAGTAATACACACTATTTCTGTTTTTATGTTATAATTAATTGGGTGATAAAATGAAAAAAATATTTTGTATTGGTCATGCTACTTATGATATTACTATTCCTATAGAAAGTTTTATTATTGAAAACACCAAAACTCGATTTGAAACTTTTTATGAATGTGGTGGTGGACCAGCTGCAACAGCAGCATATTTATTAGGAAAATGGGGGCAAAATGTTTATTTTATAGGAACTTTGGGCAATGATTATTATAAAGATAAAATAATAGAAGAATTTAAAAGCGTTAATGTGAATACAGATTTAATTGATATTAATAATTATGGAAAAACGACTTTTAGTTATATTTTAGCTAATAAAAATAATGGTCAAAGAACTGTTGTAAGTGTTAAAGATAAAAATTTAAAATATTCTAAACCAAATTTAGCTGAAAAGGTTGATATTATTTTAATCGATGGCACGGACTATGATATTGCATTAAATATAATTAAAAACAACCCACAAGCTATTAAAATTATTGATGCAGGAAGAAATACCAAAGAAGTAATTGAATTAGCAAAACAAGTAGACTACCTAATATGCTCTAAGTCTTTTGCAAAAGAATACACTAATATTAACATTGATAATAATGAATTAAGTTTATTAAAAAAAGCTTATGACTTATTAGAAAAAGGTTTTAAAAATAAAATTGCTATTACTTTAGAGTCAGCTGGAGTTTTTACTAAAGAAGGTGATGAGTATATTCAAATAGAAGGTATAAAAGTTAAATCAATTGATACAACTGGTGCTGGTGATATTTTTCATGGAGCTTTTACTTATTTTATAACAAATAATTATGATTATATTACTTCTTTAAAATATGCTAATATAACTGCTGGTTTATCAGTTACTAAAATAGGAACAAGAAATTCTATATTTGATCTTAATAAAGTAATTAATTATGAAAATTAATAATAGTTTTGAATATTAATTAGATAACAATAAAGAAACCACTATCCACTATCCACTATACTTTATAATTGTTTTTTAAAACAAAGAATTGACTTTTTAATTATAATGTGTTACAATAGGAGCCATAAATTACAAAAGGGGGTATTTTTATGTATAACGATACAGAAGAAACCAAAAAAGACAATGGTTTTCCATTAAAAGACTTTTTAGTAAAATTATTACTTATTATTTTATTTGTATTTATTTTAATATGGATATTTCCAGCAACTAGAATGCAACCATTTTACAAAAGTGTTTTTAATAATAATATTACAACTATGAAAGAAGCAGGTATTTCTTACTATACTAATGAAAGATTACCAATTAAAATTGGGGAAAGTAAAAAACTAAGTTTACAACAAATGCATGAAATGAAACTCATTATTCCATTTGTTGATAAAAACGGTCGTAGCTGTGATGAAAATAACTCTTATATAGAAATTACTAAAAACGAAAAAGAATATATTTTAAAAGTAGCTTTAACATGTGGTTCTGAAAATGATTATATAATAGTAAATCTAGGTTGTTATGATTATTGTAATAATCCTTGTAAAGAAGTTCTCGTTAAAGAAACAATTACTTTAGAAAAACCTATAAGTAAACCTATTCAATCAAAACCAACTTCATTAGAGTATGAATATCGTAGATCTATTTGTACTAGTTCATGGGGAAATTATGGTTCTTGGACTACAGAATATAGAGAAACCTCTTCAACACTAAGAAGAATTAATAAAATAGAAATGACAGAATGGACTAATTATTCTACTTCTAAACCTACATCAGCTGATAATCGCCAAATTGAACAAAAATCTTTCCTTGTTTCTGAGGCAACAACTAAACAAGTGTTAGTTACTCCTGCAACAACTAAACAAGTGTTAGTTACTCCTGCAACAACTAAACAAGAATTAGTTACTCCTGCAACAACTAAACAAGAATTAGTTACTCCTGCAACAACTAAACAAGTACTAGTTACACCTGCAACAACTAAACAAGTACTAGTTACAGCAGGATATTGGAAATATAGTGGAGTTACATCATCAACAGCAGGAGCTCAAAAATATGTAACAGGAACTAAAACAGTAGATAATTGGAGTAGTACTAAAAACGATTATTTTAGTTATCGTCTAAGTAGTGATTCTAAAACTAAGGTTTTGAGTTGTCGTGTAGCAACAAAAGCCGAATGTGGTAGTAAATGTAATAGTTGGAATATAGTTTATAACTGTTCTTACCAAACAAATAATCCAACTACTGTTAACGTTTATGGTTATAGACTTTGGATAAATCCAGTATACAAAACAGTTAATGTTCCAGCTGAATATAAAACAGTTAATGTTCCAGCTGAATATAAAACAGTTAATGTTCCAGCTGAATATAAAACAGTTAATGTTCCAGCTGAATATAAAACTGTTAATGTTCCAGCTGAATATAAAACAGTTAATGTTCCAGCTGAATATAAAACAGTTAATGTTCCAGCTATATATGAATTAAGATATCGTTATCGAGACTATACAAATTTATATTCTTACAGCCATCTAACTAATGATTGTAATAATGAAATTATTTGGAGTACTCAAGAAAATCTAAGTGGTTGGACTAAAACTGGAAATTCTAGAACATCAAGTATTTAATAAAAGAGCAGTTGACTGCTCTTTTATTTGACTTTTTTAGCGTTTTATGTTATAATATCTGTACTTCAAGAATAGAGTAGATGATTAAAGGGTGGGGTTGATATAATGAAACAAAATTATATTTTTGAATATTTAAATGAAAATGAATTCAAAAAGAAAGAAAGATCTATCAGAAAATATAACATGTTGGCTTATAAAAAATTGACTTTTGATTTTTATCCAACAATTAGAAGTGGTAATTTTTTAGGCCAATTAGTATCTGTTTCTAAAAAAGATAATACAAAAACGTATGAGTTAAAACTACCGACTGATATATTATTTTCTAAAGTTCATGGTGAATTAAAATTACATTATACAGTATATGCAGATAAAAATATGGTTCTTCTTACTAATATTACACCAGAAGAAATTCTTAATGAAGGACATCGTGCTGAATTAAACACCTACAAAGGTGTTATGATATCTAAATCACATCCAGAAAAGGATATGTTTAAAATAAATTTAATAAATTTATTACAAAAGTAATGGCAACATTACTTTTTTATTTATTAAATATAATTTCATGATATAATATAAAAAAGATGGTGAATTATAATGATTGAAATTAAAACACTTTTAAACGATATTCAAAAATATTTAAATAAAGAAGTAATACTAACTGGTTGGGTAAAGAATCACCGCAAACATCAAAATATTGCTTTTATAGATTTCAATGATGGTAGTGTTTTTAAAACAATTCAAGTTGTATATAACGACTCTTTAATTAATTTTGAAATACTTAACAAAATTCACATTGGAGCTTGTGTTAAAATAATTGGTAAATTAATTAATTCTAGCGGTAATAAACAAGAATATGAATTAGAAGCCAGTAATATTATTTTGTTAGGAGATTGCTCTGAAGATTATCCTCTACAGCCACAAAGATATTCAAGAGAATATTTAAGAGAAATAAGTTACTTAAGACCACGTACTAGTTTGTTTCAAGCAGTTTTTCGAATTCGTTCCATTACCAGTATTGCTATCCATAAATTTTTTAATAATGAAGGCTTTATTTATTTACATTCACCAATTATTACTGATAATGATGGTGAAGGAGCAGGAGAAATGTTTCAAGTCACAACTTTTGATTTAAATAATATTCCTAAAGATGATAAAAGAAACATTAATTATCATAATGATTTCTTTTCAAAAAAAGTAGGATTAACTGTCACAGGTCAATTAGAAGGTGAAGCTTTTGCAATGGCATTTCGTAAAGTTTATACCTTTGGACCGATATTTAGAGCAGAAAAATCTAATACTAAAACGCATGCAGCTGAATTCTGGATGATCGAACCAGAAATAGCTTTTTGCGATTTAAATGATTTGATTAATTTGCAAGAAAAATTTTTAAAAGCTATTATAAAAGAAGTTTTAGATGAAGCCTCTGAAGAAATTAACTTTTTAAATAATTTTGTTGAAAAAGGTTTAAAAAACAGATTAGAAAAATTATTAATTAATTCTTTCAATCGAATTACTTATAATGAAGCAATTGATATATTAAATAAGGCTGATATTAAATTTGAAAACAAACCCCAATTTGGCCATGATTTATCAAAAGAACATGAGAGATACTTAACTGAGGTTTATTTCCAAAACCCAGTATTTGTAACCGATTGGCCTAAAGAAATAAAAGCTTTTTATATGAAGTTAAATAACGATAATAAAACTGTTGCGGCTGTTGATTTATTAGTAGCTAAAGCTGGAGAATTAATGGGAGGTTCTCAAAGAGAAGAATCTTACGATATTTTAATGAAAAAAATGCAAGAATTAAATATTGATCAAAAAGGGCTGTGGTGGTACTTAAATCTTCGAAAATACGGAGGTTGTATTCATTCTGGTTTTGGTATTGGATTTGAGCGATTATTAATCTTTTTAACAGGAATTGATAATATAAGAGATGTTATTCCTTTTCCAAGAACTTATGGTAACTGTAATTTTTAATAAAAAATTGTTAAATCTATCTTGTCAATTATAATATAATATGCTATTATAAATAGCATGGACCCTTAGCTCAATTGGTTAGAGCACCCGGCTCATAACCGGACGGTTGTAGGTTCGAGTCCTACAGGGTCCACCACTTATAAATTAATTTTTTAATAAAAAAGAAGATCTTTGATTAACTTCATAGATCTTTTTATTTTTTACAAACTACCTAGTATGTCTAAAGCTAGTAAATAAATAAGTTGCAGCAATACCAATCAAAATTCCAATAACGCCATATAGAATTTTATTAAATACGTCATTGTCAACATCAACATCACTATCTAAATTATTATCTAAAATATTATCATCATCTAGATCGTCGTCTATATTATTATTGTTATTATTATCAATAATATCATTATCATTATCATTATTATTATCATTAATTATTGGATTTTGTAATCTAGTTAATGAAGAGTTTAGATTTGTGTTGTTACTATGAGCTAGAATCTTTGGAGTATTAATTACCGAAAAAGTAAATATAGTTATAACCATAACAATTAAAGAAATTTTTTTCATTATAAACCTCCTTTCAAAAATATTATTCCCATTAAAAATAAAATTATGTTTTTTTTGAATTATCAAGTTGCTTTTTTATTAATTATAAGATAAAATCTTATTATATTTATTTGGCCTGTTGGTGAAGCGGTTTAACACGTTGCCCTCTCAAGGCAATATTCATGGGTTCAATTCCCATACAGGTCACCATGTTTAAAATTGCTAACATTAAAATTTTAATGTTAGTTTTTATTTTTAATGATTAATAGTTTTTGAAGTTTTTAGAGTTTTATATAACGGTTTACTTTTTATCAAAAAATGTTATAATTTAATTATCGTATACAAATAGTTAAACTGTACTATAAAGGAGAGTAATAACTTTGAAAAAAACAAAAGCAATTGTTGATGAATATAAAATTGTAGATAATATTAGATCTTTAGGAATCGATATGATTAATGAAGCTAAAAGCGGTCACCCGGGTATTGTATTAGGTGCAGCACCTATTCTTTATACTTTATATGGAAGACATTTAAATATTAATCCTAAAGAACCGAATTGGATAAATCGTGATCGTTTTGTGTTATCTGCAGGCCATGGATCAGCATTATTATATGCAACTTTATTTATGGCAGGTTATGATATTAATATTGACGATTTGAAAAGCTTTCGCAAAATAAATTCTAAAACCCCAGGTCACCCTGAGTATAATATTACTCCAGGAGTAGAATCCTCAACTGGACCTTTAGGACAGGGTTTAGCTAATGCTGTAGGAATGGCTATTGCTGAAAGATTTTTAGCTAGTAAATATAATACTAAAAAGAACTTGGTTATTGACTACAATACTTATGTTTTGTGTAGCGATGGCGATTTAATGGAAGGAATTAGCTATGAAGCTATAAGTTTAGCCGGACATTTAAAATTAAATAAATTAATTGTTTTATATGATTCTAATGATATTTGTTTAGACGGATCAACAAAAATAACGTTTTCCGAAAATGTTATAGATAGATTTAAAGCTTTAGAATGGAATACTATTTTAGTAAAAAATGGTAATAATATTAATGAAATTTCCAAAGCTATAGAAAAAGCAAAAAATAGTAATAAACCAACTCTTATTGAAATAAAAACAATTATTGGTAAATATTCTAAATATCAAGGAACTAATAAAGTACATGGTTCTCCATTAGAAGAAGAAGATATTATAAATATTAAAAAAACCTTGAATATAAGAAATGTTCCTTTTTCAGTTAGCAATGAAGCAATAAATGAATTTCAAAAGGCTATTATTATGCGTTATGAAGATTGCCACAAAAAATGGATGAACACTTTTAATTTATTAGATAAAAACCTTCAACAAGAACTTGTGCAAATTATAAATAAAAAACCAAATTTTAATTTAAAAGAATTAGAATTTGATATACCTGATAAAGCAATTGAATCTACTAGAGTAACAGGAGGTAAAATTTTAAATGCAATTAGTAAATTATTACCTTTTTTAATTGGCGGATCTGCTGATTTATCGAATTCCACTAAAACAAGATTACTAGAAGAAACTGATTTTCAAGCCAATAACTATAGTGGGCGAAATATTAATTTTGGCGTTAGAGAACATTCAATGGGTGCTATATTAAATGGTCTAGCTTTATCAGGACTGCGTCCTTTTGGATCTACTTTTTTAGCTTTTGCTGATTATTTAAAGCCAGCCTTAAGAATGAGTTCTATAATGAATTTACCTGTAATTTATATTTTTACACATGATTCTATATCCGTAGGAGAAGATGGACCAACTCA
>LFRM01365461.1_pt1 | contig 22677 bp, 20 predicted proteins | sample 618341 | NCBI WGS metagenome assembly LFRM01 (sample SAMN03654438, study PRJNA283298) | anaerobic digester metagenome | isolation source: pool of bioreactors CSTR01a, CSTR02a, and CSTR03a thermophilic anaerobic... | place: Denmark: Kgs. Lyngby | collected 2014-05-21 | reverse complement strand
TTGTTTTAATTTAATTATAAATATTGTTTGATTATAATAAAAAACATAGTATAATGTAACTGTAGTATAAGGAGTAGTTGATGCATGAAAAAAAACCATACGCAAATAATTTTCCTGATTTTAACTTTAGTTTTAACTTATATAGGATATAAGACATTAGTATTTGCTAATTATAAAGTAGATACTGAAGTACTCGGTAATGAAACAATTAAATTTAACGGAACACTTGAAGTTAAATCAAACAATTATGTTTCTGAAGGCGAACTTAAAGAGCATGAGAACGTTACTTATAAAAGCACAAAAGGAGTTCTGTCTTTTTATAAAAAGAATTTATTGAAAATAGATGACTATACAATTGACGAATATTTTGTTAATAAAACTGATGACGGTGATTATAGTGCTATTTTTAAAGTTGCTAAAGGTTATGATTTATATGAAATATTTTCAACTGATGATATTTTGGTTTTCGGACTTAATTTAAAAGCTATAAATAGAAAAAAGTTATTAGAAAAATATAATATTAATAATGATATTGATATAATTAATTATCTTATTGATAATAAGGATACAAAGACTAATGTTTTCTCTAGTAGCACTCAAATTAGAATGGATTATTTTATGAAAACATTTGCTTCTGGAATATTCCCTAAAGATGAAATGTATCTTATTGAAGGGGATTATAAAGGGTATATGTTTTCTGATAATAATTACTATTACGAAGTTCATTTATTAAATAATGATGAGCATTACATCTTTAGTTTTATAAATAAAATAGGTGAGCAATATTTTCAACTAGATGATGTTAAGGATTTTATTAGCAACGTTACCTTTGCTAATTAATAATTAAAAAATAACAACTATAAAATAAATAGTTAAATATTTGTTTTTTTAAATTATGAAAAATAATTTAAATTGAAGATCATTGTTTAATCATTGTAATATAAACATCGTTTTTGGTATAGACTAATCAATTGGCATTATGTTTTTTGGTTACTTTGGTGTTAACGTTGTTGTATTACACATAAATATTGTTATAATAGTGTTACTATTAGATGATAGGAGGGAGGGATTTATGATTATAGGTGATAGAATAAAAACAGAACGTATTAATAAAGGTTTATCTCAGGACGCTTTAGGAAAATTACTAGGTGTTTCAAAAGTTTCAGTATGTGGCTATGAATTAGGAACTCGTACCCCTAGTTTAGATACATTAATTAAAATAATTAATATTTTAAATTTAGATCCTAATTATTTATTAGGGCGAGATATTTCTGTGGTTTCTGATAATGATGAAAATTACAGTGTTAGTATATCAAAAGAAGATATTGAAATAATAGAAGAATTAAAGAAATATCCTGTTTTATATAATAAGATTATAACTTCTACGAAAAGAACAATTGAATTAATAAGTCGAAAGATATCAAATTAAGAGTAATCTTAATTTTTTCTTTATAATGTGTAAATGCAATTAATCAATATCTTTAACTATTTATCTCTTTTGTGTTTCGTGTTATAATATAATTGGTGGTAGAATGAATATAATTGATATCATTAACAAGAAAAAAAACAAGGAAGAGTTATCTTATGAAGAATTAGAATACACTGTATCTAATTATTTAAATGATGAAATAAAAGATAATCAAATGAGCGCACTGTTAATGGCTATTACAATTAATGGTATGAGTGATGAGGAAACCATAAATCTAACCAATATTATGCTTAATAGCGGCGATATTATTGACCTGTCTTCTATTAATGGGGTAATCGTTGATAAACATTCTACTGGCGGTGTTGGTGACAAAACAACCCTTATATTAGCTCCTTTAGTTGCTGCTTGTGGCTTAACTGTTGCTAAAATGAGTGGGCGTGGGTTAGGGCATACAGGAGGAACAATTGATAAATTAGAATCTATTGAAAACTTCAAAGTAGATATTTCTAATGATGAATTTATAAATCAAATAAATAAAATTAATGTTGCACTTATCAGCCAAAAAGGTAATCTGGTACCTGCTGATAAAAAGATTTATGCCTTAAGAGATGTTACAGGAACTACATCATCAATTCCTTTAATTGCCTCAAGCATCATGAGTAAGAAGCTGGCTAGTGGTGCTGATAAAATATTAATTGATGTAAAAGTTGGAAATGGAGCTTTAATTAATAATATAGAAGATGCTAGGAAGCTTGCCAAGTTAATGGTAAAGATTGGTAAACAAAATGACAAACAAACTATATGTATTTTAACTAATATGGATGAGCCGCTAGGCTGCGCTATTGGTAATGGCGTCGAAGTAATTGAAAGTATTAAGTGTCTCAAGGGTGAAGCCCCTGAAGATTTATATACACTTACCACATCTTTAGCAGCTATCATGGTAAGTATTGGTAAAGACATTAATATTAAATCTGCACTTTTAGAAGTTATTGAAAAATTAGATAATGGTGAGGCATATCAAAAGTTTTTGGAACTTGTTAAATATCAAGGTGGAAATATAGATAATATTAATATTTCGACTAAAGTTCATTCTATAAAAAGTAATAAGGAAGGTTACATTAATAAGATTGATTCATTAGAAATAGGAAACTTAGTAAACAGTTTAGGTGGAGGACGCTTTAATAAAGATGATCAAATTGATTACTCGGTTGGCCTTTTATTAAATAAAAAGGTTGGAGATTATGTTTTAGAAAATGAGGAATTACTAAAAGTTTATTATGGTCAAAAGGATATTAAAATAAAAGACATTTTAGATTGTTTTACTATCGATATTGTTTTAGAAAATAAGAAACCTCTTATTTATGAGGTGATTAAATAATGTTAGACATACTTTTGAAAATCTTTTTACCAGTTTTAATATTTATAATAATAATTACTGTTATAAATATTATTTATAGATCAATTAAGTATGGAGAAAGATTACTCCCGCCACTAAAATTTAAAAAAAACATAAATTATCAAAATGATATAATTAAAAGTAGGATTGAACAAATTAGTGGTTATCGCAAGGTTATTCAACTAGTTAATTATAACTCAAATTTATTAATAGTTGACGAAAGGGGCCTTTATTTAGTACACTATTGTAACCAAGCAGGAACTTTAATTGGAGAAACTAATAATGATAGTTTAACCTTAAAGAAAAGTAATTATTCCTTTACAACGGTTCCTAATCCGTTTAAAATGATATTAGACGATGAAATTAAATTATTAAAGATTATTAGTGATTATAAAATAAAAAAATATATCATATTTAATAATAATAGTAATATTCAAGTTCAAGCACCCAAAAATGTTGAGACTACCTTTTTGCGCAATTTCGAACTTATTTTTAATAAAGAATTAAAAAATCAAAATGTACAAAACAAAGAAGTGGATGAGCTATATAATAAACTAAAAAACAATTCATAATATAGAGGGAGAGTGAAAATATGTTATATCCATCAATTGATAAACTACTTAATCAAATAGGTTCAAAGTATTTATTAGTTAATGTTGTGGCACGTCGTGCTAAAGAAATTAGAGAAACAGACCATTGTCAATTATCTGAAAAAGAATGTACATCATCAAAAGTAATAGGGAAATCGTTAGAGGAAATTTCAAACGATTTAATAGAAATATATGAAACAACAGAAGATTAAGAAAACATTGTGAATGTTTTTTTTATTGTAAAAAGAACATTTGTTTGGTATAATGTTTTTGGTGATACAATGCGTATTAAAAAAATTAAAAAAATAAAAAATGGAAAATATAAGCTTCTTATTGATGGTGATAATGAGATAGTTACTTATGATGAAGTAATTTTAAAAAATAACTTATTAAACAATCGTGATTTTGATAAAGATGTACTCTTAAAAATAAATGCAGATACTGGATATTATAATATTTATAATAAAGTTGTAAATTATATTCAAACTAGGTTAAGAAGTGAAAAGGAAATTATTCATTATTTAAAAAAGTTTGAATTAAATGAAGATGAAAAAAGCAAAATAATTAATCAATTAAAAACTTCTAACTTTTTAAATGATCTTAATTTTGCTAAAGCGTTTATTGCTGATAAAATAAATTTAAGTAATTTTGGACCCGAAAAAATAAAAAGAGAACTATATGATCATAATATTGATGAGCATGTTATCGATAATTTAATTGCTTCGGTTGATCATGAGGTTGTTTATGAAAAATTACATCATTTAATAAACAAAAAAATTGTAACTAATAAAAAAAATTCAAAATATCAATTAAAATCTAAGATATTAAATAACTTTATTAGCTTGGGTTATTCAAGTAATATGATAAATGAGATTTTTGATGAACTATTTATTGATGATGATAATATAATAAATAAAGAATACAAAAAACTATATGAAAAGTTAAAAAGAAAACATTGTGATGATGAACTATATTTAAAAATAAAACAAAAATTATATCAAAAAGGTTTTGTTAGTGATGAAATTAATGAAGTTATTAAAGAAAATTATGAATAAAAAAAACATATGTAAATATGTTTTTTTGTTTTTAATTTTTATTGTTCTACTTTTAAAGCAGTGATATTAGCATTATATATTTTTTTAATATCGTTATCAAAAATTTCCATATTATATTTTTTTCTGATTTCAGATAAAGCTAGTTGAATATTTGTTCCTGTTCCATCATTTAATTTATCTTTTACTAAAGTTTCAATAACGTTATCTTTAGCATCTTCTAAACTAGGTTTTTCTTTTTGACTAACTTTAAAAATAATATGATATCCAAATTGACTCTTAACAGGTGTTTTAGTATATTTCCCTTTTTCTAATTCAAGTGATGCTTCAAAGAACTCTAAAACATGTTGTTCTTTATTAACGTTTTTAATTAAACCGCCATCTTCGGCACTACCTTTATCAGCTGAATGTTCTTTTACTAATTCTTCAAAATTAGCACCTTCATCTAATTTTTTAATTAAACCTTTTGCTTTGTTTAATGCTTCATCATTTGCTTTGTCTTGTTCTTCCTTACTTCCTTTTTCTTCAGGTTGAATTAAGATGTGACGTACATCCATTTCACCAAATACTTCTTTGTCGTAATAAGCTTTAATTTCTTTGTCAGTTAATAATTCTTTATAGTAATTTTCAATTATTTTTGTTTTTTTGTATTCAATAATGATTTCGTCTATTAATTGTTGCTCATTGTCATATCCATTACTAGCAAGTGCTGTAGCAAAATCTTGACCTTGGCTTTGGAAACTTAATTTAATTTCTTCTAATTGAAAATCTGCATATTCTGTTGCATCCTCATCAGTTTCAACTTCCTTATTTGCAATAAAGTTATCAATTATTTCAATTAAAGCATTAGTCCCTTGTGGCTTTCTTAAATTTTCATAAAGCTCCTCAACGGTAATTTCCTTCCCATCAATTTTAGCTGCTAATTCTTGACCATTTGCTAATTTAGGGATTTTATTACAACCAGTTAAAACAAAAATGCTAGCTACAATTGCAAATCCCAAAATTTTCTTTTTCATATTCTTAACTCCTCTCAATCTACAATTATAATGATATCAAAAAATAGGAAAAAAAACAATAATTTCTGTAAAGTATTCACATAAATGTGAAAATCCCATAAAATAATGTGAAAAGAGAAAAAAGGAGGCATGACTTATGTATAATACTGGTGTATCTGGTGCTGCTATCGTTTTAGTATTATTTATTCTGCTAATTATCATACTTGGGGCGTACATTTAAATTTATTATGATTGGGGGTGCTTTTAATGCCTTGTCAAGAAACTTGTAAACCTATTCCACGAAACAATTGTAATTATATAGTAATCATTGTGCTATATATATTGTTAGCGATTATTTTAGGTTCAGTGATCTGTTATTAATTAAAAGAGGTAGACACCTCTTTTTTAATTTTTTGTAAAATTCAACAAAAAGACTTTACAAAAATGTTATTAAGAGGTAAGATAGTGGTACACAGTGGTGGACAGTGGTTAAAAGTGGGTGATTTTATGTTTATGGGTGAATATCATCATACTATTGATGACAAAGGACGATTAATTATTCCTTCTAAAATTCGTGGTGAATTAGGTGAAAAGTTTATAATCACAAGAGGTTTAGATAATTGTTTGTTTGTTTATCCAAGGGATGAATGGGATCATATTATAACTAAATATAAAGAGTTGCCTAATACAAAAGATGCGAGAAACTTCATGAGATTTTTTCTGTCAGGTGCTACTGAGTGTGAATTTGATAAACAGGGAAGAATTAAAATCCCTTTTCCACTTATGACAACTGCTAATTTAGAAAAAGATTGTGTCATTATTGGTGTTAACGATCGTTTAGAAATTTGGAGCAAAATTAATTGGGAAAACTTTATTATTAATAATGAAGATAGTTTATCAGATATAGCTGACAATTTATTTGCTAGTAATTTAAATGTTTAAGGTGATAATATGCATATAAGTGTACTGCTTGAAGAAAGCATCAAATATTTAAATTTGAGCGATGATAGTATCGTTGTCGATATGACACTTGGTTATGGAGGACACAGTTCATTAATACTTAAAAGAATAAAAAGGGGTTATTTATTCGCCTTTGACCAAGATTGCGATGCTATCAAAGCAAGTAAATTAAAATTAAGTGAGATTTCAAATAATTATGAAATTATTAATAGCAATTTTGTAAATTTAAAGCAAGAACTCGAAAAACGAAATGTAAAAAAAGTAAATGCCATTTTGTTTGATTTAGGAGTATCTAGTCCTCAACTTGATACAACTGACCGAGGCTTTAGTTTTCACAATGATGCTAAGCTTGATATGAGAATGGATCAAAATAATGAATTATCAGCACATGTTGTTGTTAATAATTATTCATATCAACAACTTGTAGAAACTTTTCATAAATATGGTGAAGAAAAATATGCAAGTTCGATTGCCAAAAAGATAATTCAAGTTAGAGAAGAAAAAGAAATATATTCAACGAATGAATTAGTTGAAATAATTAAATCGAGTGTTCCTGAAAAATATAAAAGGGACAAGCATCCAGCTAGAAAAGTTTTTCAAGCTATTAGAATTGAAGTAAATAATGAATTAGAAGTTTTTGAACAAGCTTTAATTGATGCTTTAGACTTACTAGAGATCAATGGAAGAATTGCTGTTATAACTTTTCATTCTTTAGAGGATAAAATTTGTAAACAAGTTTTTAAAAAATATTCAGATGTTGATAAGAACTTATTAAAATTACCAATTATTCCAGAAGAATATCAACCTAAATATAAAATAATTAGTCAAACAACACCTAGTTTAGAAGAAATAGAAAATAACAAACGAGCACGAAGTGCCAAATTAAGAGTAATCGAAAGAATAAAAGAATAAAAAGGTGAGGGATACTATGAAGACAAAGAAACACTATAAAATTAAACTTACAAAAATTGAAAAGACCTTATATTTGGGTGCTATTTTATGTGTTTTAGGAACGACTATTTTTAAAATCTTTTTAGGTGCTAGTGTTGGACATTTAAACATGAGTGTAGAAAAACTAAAATATGAAATAACGGTTCAAGAAAAAAAGAATGAAGGATTAACTATGAAAATAAATGAATTAACATCTTTTGATAAGGTACAAGGTATAGTAAAAACAATGGGGTTGGCTTACCATAATGAAAATATTATTGATGTAGAATAGTTGAGGTGAATCATGAACAAAAGAAATGTAATAAATAAAACTTGGAATGCACCAGGGAAAATATTTATAATATTTCTTTTTTTTATTGGTATTTTATACTTCCAATTATTTAGATTATCAGCGTTTGCTGAGGTTGATGGTATAAATATGAATGAATTTGCTAAAATGCGAAACATTGAAGATAGAAAGTTATATGCTTTAAGAGGTACTATTTATGATAATGATGGTAATGCTCTAGCACTTAATGTTTCTTCATATACAGTAATAGCCTATTTAGATGAAAACAGAACAACTAATCCAGCTTCTCCTAATCATGTTGTTGATAAAGAAAAAACTGCTAATGCTTTAGCACCAATTATTGATATGGATTCCGAATACCTTTTACAATTATTATCAAAAGATTTATATCAAGTAGAACTTGGGCCTGGTGGAAGAGATATTGGTGAATTAAAAAAGGATGAAATTATTGATTTGAATTTACCGGGGATTTCTTTTATTGAAAACTATAAAAGATTTTATCCAAACGGGGATTTTGCCTCATATATTTTAGGCTATGCTAAAACTCACGAAAAAACAATAAAAACAGATAAAGGCAATAAAATAAATTATGAAATAGTTGGTGAACTTGGAATTGAATCAGAATATAACAATTTATTAAAAGGAACTGATGGAAGATTAATATTTCAAAAAGATCAACACGGTTATAAAATACCAGATACTAAGGAAGACCGAACTAACGCTATTAATGGTAATGATATATATTTAACAATTGATTCTAACATTCAAAGATTTGTAGAAGCTGAGGCTAAAGAAGTTTTTCAAAACTATAATCCTGAATGGTTTCAATTAAGTGTGCTTGATGCTAAAACCGGGAAAATACTAGGTACAACATCAACACCATCATTTGATCCTAATATTAGAAATATTGTTAATTATGAAAATCCAGTAACATCATATACTTTTGAACCTGGTTCAACAATGAAAACTTATACCTATATGTGTGCAATTGAAAGCGGAAAATATAAAGGTGATGATTTATATACTTCGGGTAAGATAGAAGTAGGGGGTAATGTCATAACTGACTGGAATAATATTGGATGGGGAGAAGTTACATTTGATAAAGGATATGAATATTCTAGTAATGTAGCGATTGCAACACTACTTAAAAATGTTATTAGTAAAGATGAGTACCATAAGTGTTTAACAAAATATGGATTTGGAAAAAAGACAGACATTGAGCTTCCAAGAGAAGCTAGTGGAAAGATAAGTTTTAATTATGAAATGGATGTTGCCGCTGCTGGATATGGACAAGGTATAACTACAACCAGCCTTCAACATCTTCAAGCCTTAACAATAATTGCTAATAATGGGACTATGATAAAACCGCATATTGTTGATAAAATAATTGATCCTAATACTAAAGAAATTGTTTTTGAAACGGGAATTGATAAAGTAGAAAATGTAGTTTCAAAAAAAACAATTAATAAAATTAAAGAACTTATGTACAATGTTGTTTATGGAACTGATTCTGCAACAACAGGAACATATTATCGAATTGATGGATTTGATATACTTGGTAAAACAGGAACTGCACAAATTTATGAAAATGGAAGATATTTAACAGGTTGGAATGATTATGTATATTCGTTTTCTGGTATGTATCCAAAAGATGATCCTGAAATTATTATTTATGCAGCATTAAAACAACCATCAAGGGATCGCGGACTTGGTGTATCAATTGCAACAAAATCTTTGATGACTAATGTCGCGAGATACCGAAATATGTTTAATAATAAATCAGAAAAATCAACAATAGTTAAATACCAATTACCATCATTTATTAATCAAAAAGTTGAAGACATTAAAGAAAGCCTAATTAATAAAAATATAGTTCCAATTGTTCTAGGCAAAGGTGATCGTATTATCAATCAATATCCTGCAAAAAAAATTGAGATTTTAACGCATGATAAAGTACTTTTAAAAACAAATGATAGTAACATTTTAATGCCAGATTTAACTGATTGGTCTAGAAATGAAGCAATAAGTTTTTGTAATATGATAGGACTTAAATGTACATTTGAGGGATACGGAGATGTTGCTTCTCAAAATATTGAAAAAAACACTTTAGTGAAAAAGCATGATAAATTAGCACTAAAGTTAGAGCAAAGAATTAATATTAAAAAGGAACAAGAAAAATTAGAAGAATAATATACACCTCCCAAAAGAAGAAGAATTTCTTCTTTTTATTATTAGATTATCTTGTTTTGCTTGGATCATAAATAATAAAAATGAAATATTAATCCAACAACGACTATCTAACACCAAAAATGCTCCTAATATGTGGAAAACTGTATCTGGGGGTGCAGTTGTAGGTGATAACAGTTTAACTGGAATTTTGCGTGAACTTGATGAAGAACTTAGAATAAAACCAAACATTGAAGATTTAACATTGCAAGAAACTGAAGTTCAAGATGCAAAATGAGTAACTATATCAGAATATGAAAAAATGTTAAAGAATGGGGTAGTTATTAGAACGGGTTTTGATTTATTTGAAATACATTTTAATAAATATTATGGAAAAAAGTTTCTTTTGCAGATGGGAAACCTGTTATTAGCAATATATAAAACAAAGTAATAATTTGACATTTTTTAACAATTATTGTTATAATAAACCTGTTATTAAAAGCAAGTCGGGGGGATTTTATGGAAGAAAGAGTAAGAACTGGTTATGTTACACTTGATAAACCACAGTATAAATATTATAAGGAAACTCCAACAAGAGAATTTGATGTAAATCAAACTTTATACCAACTAATATTTAATTCTAATATTGATAATATGGATTATAGTTCTCTAGGTTATTTTGGAAATTACTGGACATATCAAAGTCTTAAATTCGAAGTTGATAAAGTTGCGTCTGCTTATCAACAAATGGGAGTGAAAAGTGGGGATGTTATTGCGATAGCGATGGTAAATACTCCAGAGGTTGCAGTAAATTTATTGGCTCTTAATAAAATAGGGGCAGTTTCAAAATGGTTGGATGTCAGAGCATCAGCAAGAGATTTAGAACACTATTTGACTGAACATAATTGTAAAGTTATGGTTTCATTAGATATGGTTGCACCAAAAGTTAGTGAAATTATTAACAATACTGATGTAAAGAAAGTATTAACAGTTTCGCCAAGTGATTCGTTATCATTCATTCAAAAATTTACTTATAATTTTAAAAATAAAATTGAGGGTAATAATATTGCTATTCCGAATAATAGTAAGTTTATATCATTTCAAGATTTTGTAAAACAATCTAACGGAGACATGTATGTTCAAACAGAAAAATTTGATAAAGAAAAGCCTAGTGTAATAGTTCAATCTAGTGGAACAACAGGTATCGCTAAAAGTATAGTTCATAGCGATTACTCATTTACATCTTTTGTAGATAAGTTGTCTTATTCGGATTTACCATTTGCACCAAAGAAAAGTTTGTTAGTTGTAGTACCACCATTTGTTGCTTATGGTTTAGCAAATTCTTTATATTTATCTTTGGCATTTGGAATGAAAGCAGAATTATCACCTAAATTTGATCCTGATGTTGTATTTAAAAATTTAGGTAAATATAATTTATGTTTTGCAGCCCCATTTCATTATAGGTATTTAGCTGATAATATTGACAAAATAAAAAAACGAGATTTGGAACAGATAGAATGTTTAATATCTGGTGGTGACAAAATTACAATTGAGGAATTAAATCATCTTAAAAAAATACTCGGATTAGAAATAATTAATGGATACGGAAATAATGAAGGACTTGGAGCTGTAACCTACAATCCTAAAAATGCTAATAAGTTTGGAACCGTTGGAATTCCAAAATATAAAGATGAAATAATGGCATATGATCCTGAGTTAAAAAAAGAATTAAAATATGGTGAAGTTGGTGAAATTTGCTATAAGACCGACACTATGTTTACGGAGTATAGTAATAATCAGTCAGAAACAAAAAGAATCAAACAAATGCACGAAGATGGTTCATATTGGGTTCATACTGGTGATCTTGGATTTATTGATGCTGATGGTTTTTTAACTCTTGAAGGTAGAAGTCAACGTATCATTGTAAGATTAGGATTTAAAATATCCCCAATAAACATTGAAAGCGTAGTTGAAAGACATCCGGCAGTAAAAGAATGTATAGCAGTTGCAGTTCCTGATGAGGAAGAAGAATATGTGCCAATGTTGTTTTATACATTAAAAGATGAATATTTGATACAAATAGATAAGGTTGAGGAAGAAATAAAGCAATTATGTATAACAGGCTTAAAGGAAAATATGATTCCAAAATATTTTTCTCATATTACTGAAATGCCTTATACTGATAATAATAAATATGATTTTAGAAGATTAGAAAACTTAGGTAAAGAATATGTTGAACTTAACAAGGGTAAAGTGTTAAGTTTAAAAAAATAAAGTTGTGTGTTGTAATATTTAGTTTTAAATTGGAGGTACATTATGAATAATACAATTTATTTATCTATAAGTGCATTAATATATACAGTAATTATTGCAATATTATTTTTCTTTAAAAAGAAAATAGAAACAGCAGAAAATAGAGTTTTTAAAAAAATCATAATTATAACTATTGTTTCTTTATTGGTTGAATTATTAATCCTGTTGTTCGTATTAAACAAATGGATAATTTTTATTCCTGCAATCCTAAAAATTTTCAATATTTGTATTTTTAGTTGGGTTTCAGTATTCGGATTGTATTCGTTTATTATTTCACATAAAGAGTCTAATGTTGATTATAGGCAAAAATATAAGTTACTGTATACAATCTATAAAATATTTTATTTAATTACCATTTTAGTTATTGCAATATTACCTGTGTATTTGTTTGAAGGAACTAATGAATCGTACTCTCGTGGACCAAGTGTTAGTTTTCTATTCATTATGTGTGGAGCATTAATAGTTGTTATGTTTACTTTTTTAATAAAAAACAGAAAAAGCCTTAAACAAAAAGGATATTATCCAATAATTATATTTATATTATTAATGGGAATAATAGCAATAATTCAAAGTAAGTATCCTCAAGCATTATTAGCAAATGCACTTTTTGGATTTATTGTAATAATTCTATATAATACTATTGAAAATCCTGATTTGAAAATGCTACACGAAATGGAACTTGCTAAGATCCAAGCTGAAAAAGCAAATCAATCAAAATCCGATTTTTTAAGTAGCATGAGCCACGAAGTTAGAACACCACTTAATGCAATAATGGGATTTAGTCAAATTGGTGAGATGTCGGAAGAAATACAAGAAGCACAAGAGTACTTTAATGATATAACTAAAGCTTCAAAAACCTTATTGGAAATAGTAAATGGTGTATTAGATATTAGCAAAATTGAATCTGGTAATATGGAAATAGTAAATAAAGTGTATCGTACTAAAGAACTATTTCATGATATTGAAGATTTAACTCGATATAGAGCAGAAGCTAAAGGGTTATATTTAAAAATAAAAATAGCACCTGATATTCCGATGTTCTTATATGGAGATGTTGGTAATGTTAAAAAAATTATATTAAATTTAGTAATTAATGCAATTAAATATACTAAAGTTGGTTTTGTAGAATTAACAGTTAATTGTGTTTTAAAAAATGATTTATGTAGAATGATTATTAGTGTTGAAGATAGCGGTAGAGGTATAAAGAGGGAAGATATAGATAAGTTATTTAAGAGATTTATTCGCTTAGATAAAGATAGAAATACAACAACAGAGGGAACAGGATTAGGACTTGCGATAACCAAACATTTATCTAATTTAATGGGCGGTGATTGTACCTTAGTAGAAACAGAGTATGGTAAGGGCAGTAAATTTACAGCAACTATAAATCAAGGATTAAAGGAAATAAAAGATGAGAATAATGAAATCGTTGATTCTAATGAAAGTGTAATTACAAATAATAATTTTATTGATTTAACTGATAAAAAGATATTAATAGTTGATGATAATAAATTGAATATTAAAGTAGTAACTAAGTTTTTAGAAAAATACAATTGTAAAGTATATCCTGCAATCAGTGGAGATGAATGTATTTCAATAATAAAAAATGGTGAAATATTTGATTTAATTTTAATGGATGAGATGATGCCTAATATGACAGGAACGGAAACAATGAAGAAATTAAAAAATAATAATTGTAATGTGCCAATAGTTGTATTTACAGCAGATGAAATTGCAGGTAAAAAAGAAAGTTATATAGCAGAAGGCTTTGATGAATTTTTAGGAAAACCCATCCTTAAAGAAGAATTTGAAAAAGTAATGAAGAAGTTTTTAGGAACTAATAATTAATTTCCATAATAGATGACATACACACTAGTTCTTTTATTATTAAATTAGGGCAAATATAAAAAAAATGCCTTTTTTGTTGCTATAAAACTTGTCTAATTATAAATAAGTATACATATATATTAATTGGTGATATCATGTTTTTCAAAACAATTCATAGTCGTATTAAAATTGTATTATTTATTATTGTTATGTTTTTGTTATTAATTGTTAGTAAAGTTTTTTATACTCAAGTTATTGATTATGACAGATTAAACAAATATGCTTCAGGTCTTTGGAGTCGAAACTTACCAATAGAAGCTAATAGGGGACTAATTTTTGATCGAAGTGGAGTAGTTTTGGCCGACAATTTAACAACTACTTCATTAGTTTTAATTCCTAATCAGATAGTTGATAAGAAAATAGCAACTGAAAAATTAAGTAAAATTTTGGGCGTTAGTATAGATGAGATGAAAAAACATGTATACAAAAAAACTTCAATTGAAAGAGTTCATCCTGAAGGAAGGCGACTATCATATGATGTTGCTGATAAAATTTTATCGCTTAATCTCCCGGGTGTATATGTAGTAAAAGAGTCAAAACGAAATTATCAATATGATACTTATATGTCGCATACTTTAGGATTTGTGGGAATTGATAATCAAGGTTTAAGTGGTTTAGAGTTAATGTATGATGATTATTTAACAGGGAGCTATGGAGCAATTAAATATTTTAGTGATGCTAAGGGGCAGAAATTAAAAATATCAGAAATATATGAAAAACCTCAAGATGGAATAAATATTACTTTAACAATAAATCATAAAATTCAAGAAGCGTTAGAACGAGAACTAAATAATGCCGTATCAAAATATAATCCAGATCAAGCTTTGGGAATTGTAATGGATCCTAATAGTGGTGAGATTTTAGCACTTTCATCAAGACCTAATTTTTCTCCAAGTAACTATCAAAATTATACTGTTGAGGAAATAAACCGTAATCTACCCATTTGGGCAACATATGAGCCAGGATCAACTTTTAAGAACGTTGATACCATATAGTGACCTTATATTATAAGGGTTTAATATATGATTTTGTATTGAGATAAAGTGAGAAATGGGTTGAGATTTAATGGAATTAACTTTTTTATATAAATCTATATGAAATTACTAAAAAAGAAAAATAAATTGGATTTTAATATTATAATAAAATTAATAGAGAAATAGTTATTTGTTGAAAAAAATCGCATCAGCACTTTGTTGCATAAGAGATAATTTTTTTGTTATATTTAATAAATTTTGTGTTATACTGAACATATGAGAACTCCTTACTATTTTGTGATTATTATGGTAATTATAATATGGATGTTCTCTTTTTTGATAGTTATATCTGAAACTTTGTTACACTATCTCAAAAATAAATTCTGTGACACTATCTCAAAAATAAATTCCTTGCTTTGTTACTGAAAGTATTGTAAAATATAACTATATTAGGTGGTGATAAAAAATGGCAAATAATACAGTAAACGTTACAAGTAACAATTCTAGCGAAAATAATTCGTCAAAAGATGAATTTAATCATAATAATAAATTTATAGTAAATCTATTCGAAGAAAATGATGCTAATCATAGTCCTGATATTGTTAATTTTTCTTCATCTTATAATTATTTTGATAATAATTTTGAATTACCTTACAAGGAACCTATACCTAATGAACCGGAAAACTTATTTGAAAAAGAAACTGAAGTATCGGATTTACTAATCAAAAAGGAAGAGGATTCTATAACGCTTGAAACTTTAGAAAATAAACAGGTAATAGAAATTTTAAATGTTTCAGACCCTCTTTTGATTGAAAAAAATAATAAGCAGCTAGAAATTTCTGAAAGTTCTAAAAATTTAGAAAATCGTAAAGAGATAATAGTTTTTCAAGATGTTGTTAAAGAATATAGAAATGGTGAAGTTTATACAAGGGCTTTAAGTGGAGTTAATTTAACAATTTATGAAGGTGAGATCGTTATATTTTTAGGAACAAGTGGTGCTGGTAAATCAACGGCTTTAAATCTTCTTGGAGGTTTAGATAAAGCGACATCTGGAAGAATAATTGTCGATGGTGATGACATTACTAAGTATGATGAGAATCGAATGTTAGAATATCGTCGTCAAAAAATAGGGTATATTTTTCAATTTTATAACTTAATTCAAACTTTAACAGCCAAGGATAATGTGGAGTTGGTTTTAGAATTATGTGATGACAAAAATATAAATTCTGAAGAATTATTAGAACGTGTTGGTTTAAAAGAACGCATCAATAATTATCCAAGCCAGTTATCTGGTGGCGAACAACAAAGGGTATCAATTGCTAGAGCTTTGGCTAAACAACCAAGAATTCTGTTTGCTGATGAACCAACTGGTGCTTTAGATTATAATACTACTAAACAAGTTTTGAAATTATTAGTTGATACTTGCAAAAAAGCTAATATTACGCTTATTATAGTTACACACAATAATTTTATTACTCCAATTGCTGATGTAGTTTATTCTTTTAGAAGTGGGCAAATTATTTCAACTGAAAGAAACGCTAATCCTGTAAAAGTAGAGGATTTGCCATGGTAAATAAAGTTTTATTTAAAGAAACAAAGAATTTTATTGCTAAAAATAAAAAAACTTATATTGCCCAGATAATCATTATTATGCTAGGTGTTGGGTTCTTTGTCGGAATGAAAATATCTAGTTTTGATTTACAAAGCACCATGACGAAATTCGTTGAAGATTACAATTTTTATGATTTAAAAGTTAATTTAGAGTATGGAATAGACAATAGTGATATTGAAAATTTAAAAACAGAAGTAGCGGAAATTAAATATATAGAAGGTTCATATAGTCAGGATATAGTTAAAAATATTGACGGTAAAGACTATGCCATTAGATTACATTCTTATAATCAAAATAAAAGTATCAATAGATTAAAATTAAAAGAAGGACACTTTCCTCAAAATATTGATGAATGTGTTATTGATATTAACTTAAAAGAAAAAATTAAAATCGGGGATATGATAAGTCTTGATAATGAACTTCTAAATAATAAAACTATGAAAATAGTAGGAGTAGTTCAGTCCCCGGAGTATTTAGCAATTGATCGAGGCAATTCCTCTTTATTATCTGGAAAAATCAATTACTATGTGTTTATTAACGAAAATAATGTCAATTCTAATGTCTATTCAGATTTATATTTAAAGTTTGATACCGATAAAAAATCTTTTACTAAGGAATATAATGAATTTATTGAACGTAAAGAAATAGAAACAACTTATTCAGTTAGTGGTTATTTTAAAGAAAAATATAATGAAATTATAAGCGATCAACAAATAAAGATTACATTAGCAAAAGCCGAATATCAACTTCAGAAAACCAAGGTTGATGCCGAAGTAATTGAAGCTGAAAATGAAATAAAAAATAAACAAGAGTTGTTAAATGATGCTAAAAATAGCTTGATGGATGCCGATGAAATAGCGAATAAGGTAAATTCTGCTGATAATGCCACAGTTCAGGAAGAAAAAAAGAAATTGGACGCTCTAAAGAAAAATATGGACGATTTAGAAAATCAATATAATTATTATAAAAATCAATATGATAATGCTAATAAGAATATTCAAAACAAAATTGATGAAAATAATAATAAAATTAAGAAATTAGATTCTGAAATAGCAAGTTTAGAAAGTACTTTAAAAAGTAAACAACAACAATATAATAGTATTAGTGATTCAAATTCTGGTACTTTAAGTTGTTCTAAGTATCCTGGTTCCCAAATGTCTTCAGATGGAAAACAATGCTGCTATAATTATGGATATCGTCAATTTTGTTATCCAGCAACAGCAATAACTTCAACTCCAAATTATGAAAAAACAGCTTTAAAAAACGAAATAACAAATTTGGAAAATCAAATTGCAGCTAAGAAGGTAGAAAAAGCCGATTTACAAAAAGCTAATACAGTTTTACAAGCTCAAATAAATAATTCTATCAATATAACTTCATATGAAAATGCTTATTTAAATGCTAAAGCTGAGTATGAAAAACAACTGGAAATATATAATTATTTAGGTAATAAAAATAAACTAGAAGAGTATTACAAAGAGCAAAATAAAATATTAAAACAAAAGATAGCTCAATATGAATATGAATTATCAACAGCTAAATCTAAACTAGAACAACAAAAAAATATTGCCTATTCGGAATTAGAAAGTTTAAATAATCAAATTATTGATGCTGAAAACTTGGTGCAAAACCTAACTTATCCTAAAAGCTATGTTTTCCATCGTAATGATAATGCCGGTTATAGTCAATTTGTATCTGATATTGAAAAAATAAGTAATTTAGCAATAGTTATTCCTGGAGTTTTTTATTTCATAGCCTTCTTCATGATATGGGCTTCTATAAATAGAATGCTTCATGAAGAAAGAAATCAAATTGGAACTTTAAAAGCAATAGGTATAAGAAATAAAGAAATAGCTCTAAAATATATATTTTATTCTGTATCTTCAGTTATTATAGGATCATTCTTGGGAATAATAATCGGAGTAGTATTATTACCACTATTAGTTTATTATATATATAATATCCTTTATGAATTTCCAACCTATATGTTATTATTTAATTTTAAATATTTTCTTACTGCTAGTATTATCGCACTATTAGTAGCAATAACATCTACTTTAATTTGTTGTTATAATACCTTTAAAGAATCCCCAATTCTTTTACTAAAAACGAAACAAGAAAAAGCAACAACTAAATCAGTTTTAGAAAACATTCCTTTAATTTGGAATAAATTATTATTAACTGATAAAATGTCTTTAAAAAATATCTTTAGATACAAAGTTAGAATGCTAATGACAATTATTGGAATTGGTGGTTGTCTAGCCTTAATGTTAACTGGCCTTTCTTTAAGGACTTCAATAACTGAGATGATTCCTACTCAATATGGAAAAATCTTTAAAGTAGATGCCCAAGTATTTTATAAAGATATTACCAGTATTGAAGAATTAAATAATGCTACTGATCAAATTTTACAAATGGGAAATATTGAAGCTGGTTTAAAAACAAATTTTGAAACTTTTACATCGGATTATAATGATAAATCTTTAAATATCAATTTAGTAACATTTTTAAATGATGAATTTACTGATTTTATAGAATTAAAAAATAGTAAAACTAATCAACCTATAAAGCCATTAGATGATGGTGTAATCATCAGTGAAAAGTTAGCCAAAATGCAAAAGTTAAGTGTTGGAAGTATTATAAAAATTAAAAATCGACAACAACAAGAGTATTCTATGATAGTTAAAGGAATTACTAAAAATTATATTGAACATTATATTTATATGAATAAAGAATACTATCAAAAAGTATTTAATATTGCACCTCGACCTAATATGTTATTATTAAAATTAGATGATAATTATGAAGAGTTAGAACTAGCTAAAAGATTAACAAGCACTAATGTTGTTTCACAAGTACTATATATTTCAATAGCACAGGAAGCTTATAATAATATAATGGGAAATTTAGCTTTATTAGTAGGAGTTTTTGTTGTTTTCTCAGTGTTATTAGTATTTGCAGTTTTATATAATCTTATAAATATAAATATAAGAGAAAGATCAAAAGAAATAGCAACTTATAAAGTTTTAGGCTTTGAAAATAAAAAAGTAATTAGTATTGTCAAAAGAGAAATATTAGTTTTAACAGTTATAGGTGTAATAGTAGGAATATTATTGGGATATGTATTGTCAATTATAGTAATTAAAACTTGTGAAGTAGAGAATTTAAACTTTTTAAAATCAGTTACTTTCCAAAATATAATAATTTCAGCTAGTGCAACTGTTATGTTTACTTTATGTTTTAGTATGATAATAAATAAATATGTTTCCAATATAAATCTGACTGAATCATTAAAATCAAATGAGTAGATATAATGATTTAAGATATAAAAAGAACATCTGGTAAAAGTCAATAGATAGTTTTTGGCAGATTTAATATAATTTGCTGCCTTATCAAATAAATTATTGCATGCAAAAGGAGTTTTAGTGGCACATAGCACTAAAACACACACTTGTTCGCTACCGTAAATACTTCTTCGGACTAGTCCTCAGTCGTATTCACAATAGCGAACTAATTGTTCTTTGAATTTTGAACCGAGTTAATTGGTTTGTAATATTGATTTTTTCGCAGCAATCCAAAAATCAATCTTTCAAGTTTACGAGCAGATAGAACGAGTGCACGTTTATGTTGATGTTTAGTAACTTCATTATATTTTAGATTATAATAATCTTTAATAAAAGGAAAGTTCTGTCTAACACAGGAAGCGGTAGCTTCAACTAAATAATAACGCAAATATTTGTTGGATTTTTTTGAAGATTTCTTTTCTTGAGAATCAAATTCTCCAGATTGATTTCTCTTCCAATAAAGACCTGAATATTTAGCTAATTTAGAATTATGTAGAAACCTTTCAATATTACCAATTTCAGCTATAATTCCTGCAGCATAAACTTTACCAATACCACGTATGGAAAGTAAAATATTATAAGTATTTGAATCTAATCCTAAAGCAGTAGTTAAAATAGCTTTATCAATATTTTTAAGTTGTTGTTGGTAAAATTTAATAGTGTTTAAGGAACAAGCGATAGCTACATTAATTGGTTCATAAGCAGTTTGATCTAATCTGTATGAAGCACGCATAGCTTTATTTAAAGCAGTTACTTTTCCATCTAAATCAGATGAATGGTTTTTACTTTATTCAGAAATAAAGTTAATAAGCTCTTCAACAGAAGATTCAGCAATTTGGTCAGGAGATTCAAATTCTTCTAGAAAAGCAGAAGAGGTTGCGCCAAACAAATCAGAAAAAGGGATTTCATTTTTATTTAAAGACATTAATCCTGAGTAAGAAAGATACAAATTTGTTAAAATATATGTTTTTTCTATTATCAATTCTTTACAAATATGATATTTTTGTCTTGTGAGACGTTGAAGTGCGATGTATTGAGAGCCTTTAAAAGGATATAATCCTATTGTTCTACCAACTCTTGCGAAATCGGCAAGAACATAAGCATCAATACCGTCTTCTTTTTCTGAGTCATGGAAACTTTTCTTATATTTATCAAAATCGCAAGCATTAATTTGATAAACTTCAGTATGATAATTATTTAAGTATTCATTAGAAGAAAAGTAACAAGCGGGATGAAAAGAATACATACCAGTAGATTCCATAACAATAATGACTTTTTCGAAAAAGAATTTATCTTCAATGTCTTTTATTTTATTAATAACCATATCGTTTCCTTCTGGATTATTAGGAAACTTAAGGTTGAAATAAATATGTTGATCAAAATTCATAACACAAAATTGATTACCTTTTAATGCAACATCAACACCAATGAATAAGCAGTTTTGCATAGGTATCACCACCTTTCGTTAATAAATTTTTGTGAAACATAATAGACTACCGATATCCTTGCTTAAAAGTTTAACAACAACCTCGCTATAAGAATACATCTTTGTCTAAGGATAATTTGCTGCGATTAAACTTAAAAGAGAAACATCATCTGAGTTAGAAGGATAATAACTAGTAAGAAGGGAAACATTCTTTCTAAGTAAACATCATAATGAGTTACAGGAGAAATCAGAATTAATCCTAGTTATTACATTTCGAGAAATATAATAACACAAGGGTATAAATAATCCAAAGTTTTTACTATTTTTACTTATAAAAATAAATATATAAGAAAGAATAGTATTTGTAAGTAAAATATTAATAATAAATCACTTACAAAAACTATTATACGAGGAGATAAGAGAAATGAAAAAAATTATATGTTTAGTATTAGCTGGTATTTTACTTTTTAGTAATATGTACTGTGTTCAAGCTTTAGAAATATCTAATAGTGTTACTAATGTAAATGTATCATCTACAGATATTGTGAATGCAAAAAAATTTATTGAAAAGTTACAGCAAGAATTAAAAAAACTTAATGTGAATGATATTGAAACAGCTAAGATTGAAATTATGGATATAATTTATAACTTAGCTAATAATGAATTCGATTCGGTTGCAGTAGATTCGATTGCAGCACTTTTGTTAAAAGAAATAAATAATAGTAATTATGGTAGTGGTAAAGATTTAGTAAATTCAGTTATTAATAACTTGGTTAGTATTATTGGTAATTTGGCAACTAAACTTCAAGATTTAATGTTGAATTATGATGAGAATGTAAGCATTAAATCAGAAACAGCATCTTTTGAGAATAATGAAAAAATAAATTTGAATGGTTATATTTATTATGCTAAAGAAAGAACTTCTAAATGGGTTATTTTAGTACATCCTTTTCAATATAATGGTAAGTTGTATGCTCAAACATTAGCAAAGATGTATTTAAATAAAGGCTATAATGTTTTAGCACCAGATTTACGTGGTTTTGGTAAAAGTGAAGGTTCTGTAGCAATGGGTTATTTAGAGAGTTTAGATATTTGGGATTGGTTAACTTATATCAATGATGCTAGCAATATATTTATTGGTAGTAGAGCAGCGAGTGAAGTAATAGTGCATGGTACATCATTAGGAGGGGCTACTACTTTACAGTTATGGACTCAAAAAGGACTTGGTAGAGATATTGCGACAAAACATGTTGTAGGTATTATAGATGATTGTGGTTATAATTCTATGACAGG
>LFRM01125816.1_pt1 | contig 22678 bp, 26 predicted proteins | sample 618341 | NCBI WGS metagenome assembly LFRM01 (sample SAMN03654438, study PRJNA283298) | anaerobic digester metagenome | isolation source: pool of bioreactors CSTR01a, CSTR02a, and CSTR03a thermophilic anaerobic... | place: Denmark: Kgs. Lyngby | collected 2014-05-21 | reverse complement strand
GCAAGATGAGAATAGCAGTAACTAAAAACCGTGAGTATGTAAGCGGGAGAATAGTTACGGTGAATATGGACTATAAGAGCTTGAGGATTACTGGGGAAGAGGGAGCAGCGGTAGGGTATATGAATTCAGGACGAAAAAGGAAAGAGAGTTCTGTGGAGGGAATGGAATGGCTGACTCAGTCGTAGCTTACCTCTTAGAGCACCAAGTGGATATCCGAGAGGGTAGAGGGGATGAGTGGGTGATGGACTGCATTAACTGTTCTGACCACAATAAACACCTCTACTATAACTCTCGAAAGCACCAATTCCTGTGCTTTAAATGTGGTTGGAAGGGGTCAGGTTATAGGCTGGTTAAAGCTTTTAACCGTAAATATGGTTATACAGGTTCAGTGCAGTTGGACATTCCTGTGGACCAACCGATAAAACCTGCTTCTGAAGAGCTTCCTAAAATCTCTCTTCCTGTGGGAGCTTATCCTCTGACGGAGGAAGGGGAGAATTACCAGCGAGCTTTAGCTTATTTGCAGAGGCGGGGAATTGGTGAGAAAGAGATTGAGGAATACCAGATTCACTATACCCATTTTGGCAAGTTTGCAGGACGAATTATATTCCCCATTTACCATAATGGGAAGTTGGTTAGCTATGTGGGAAGAGCCATTAATCCTAAAGTAACTCCTAAAGTTCTCAATCCCAGTAGCAGTGAGGCTAATCCTCCCTCCCACTACCTGTATAATTTTGACCGAGCCCGCTTTTATCCTTCAGTGGTTTTGACTGAAGGAACTTTTGACTGCATCACCACAGGGGTAGTGGATTATAAATATGGGGCAGTAGCTACCTTTGGCAAAAAGTTATCTCCTGAGCAGGTTAAACTCATCTTCCAATCTTCCTTTCGGGAGATTATTTTTGCTTGGGATTTACGAGATGCTATACCTGATACCATTAATTATGCTCAAGAGTTTACAGGCTTTTACCCTGTTAAGGTGGTTATGCTTCCAGGAGACAAAGACCCCAATGATTTGGGGCACGAGCAAATGGCTGAGTTAGTTCGTAAAGCAGTTCCTTTTAATCGGATTAATTTAAAATTAAAAAATTTTTAGGAATTTTTTTTAAAAGTGGGAATAAACTAAAACCGATTGAGTTATAATACTGTGTTAGGAGGTTATAGAGAATTGGGAAAATGTGAATATTGTCAAAAGTGTCCACTTTATAATGAGCCACAAGTTCCTGCAGTGGGAATATCCTCGGCAGAAATTATGCTCATTGGTGAGGCTCCTGGAGCTCAGGAAGTAGCTTATGGAGAGCCATTTGTGGGTCGCTCAGGACAAATTCTCAACTCTGCTTTGGAGGAAGCAGGGATTGAAAGAGCTAAATTATATATTACCAATGCCGTATCGTGCCGTCCCCCAGATAATCGAACTCCTACTCCTGAAGAAATTCAGCTGTGTAGAGGAAGGCTGGTGGAAGAAATTAATCAGGTTAAACCTAAGCTTATAGTTACTCTTGGAGCTGTTCCTATGCGGTCAGTTTTAAAGCTGAATGGAATAGTAAAGCACCACGGGCAGGAAGTCTACTCTGAGGAGTTTGGTTGCTTAGTGCTTCCTTGCTACCATCCTGCTTTTGTTCTCCGAGATCCTCGAAGACAGCACGAATTTCTGCAGGATATTATGAGAATTCCTCGATTGATTGATGATTCAAAACCCAAGACTGATACGGAATATATCGTAGTGGATAGTTTTGAGAAGCTCTACCAGATGAGGGATGACTTAAAGTCCCTACCTGCAGTGGCTTTTGACATAGAGACTAATGGATTAAATCCATTTATGGAGGGTGCAAATGTTACAGCTATTTCTTTTTCTGGTCAGTATGGTAAATCCTATTGTGTTCCTCTTTACTACCAAGCTCCCCTGTTCAGTAGTGAATTTTTGGGAGAGCTTGCTACCTACTTGCGAAACCTCTCTTTTTCAAAAAGCAGTTCTACCGAGAGTATCCCTACCAAGTTTACTTCCCTATTGCAGGAGTCCAGCATAGTAGAGGAGTTAAATAAATACGGTAAGGAAGTTGGAGAATACCGTGAAGTATTTGATTTGCTTATAGGAAACAGTGAGGGTATGCAGGGTTCTCCAATAAGTGTAAAATTTTTGGAAGAATCAGGAATATTAAAGGAGTTAAGTAGACACAGTAAATCAACTAAAGAATACCGTAAAGCAGTGGATTCTTTCATTGAGAAGTTGGGTTCTCGAAGGAAACCTCCTGTATTTTCGGAAGAGGAAATCAATAACCTTATCCTTCCTGTCTTACGGGAAATCCTTGAAGATCCTGCTAAAGAGCTTATTGCTCATAATGGGAAGTTTGATGTTCAGTGGTTAAGGTATAAGCACGGATTTAACATCCATCTGCAGTTCGATACCTGCATTGCTCACTACTTGCTGGATGAAAATTCGGCTCACAACCTAAAGCGAGTAGCCAGTGCTTACACTGACATCGGAAACTATGCTCACGATTTTCAGGCGTATGAGGATAGATTTAATCGGGCTCCTGAGGAATTGTTTTACCAGTACTCCTGTGCTGATGCTGATGCTACTTACCGTCTCTATACTGTGTTTAAGCCTTTACTGGCAGAGAAAAAACTGGATAAAACTTTTGCTATGGTGATGAAGTTTTCTGAAAGCCTAACTGATGTGGAATATAACGGAGTAAAGATTGACCAAGACGCTTTAGCTAAACTGGATCAAGAGATGAGTAAGGTGCTGGAAGATATTACTCACGAGATTCAAGCTCATACCGTTATTAGGGAATGGGCAAAAATCAAAGATGAACCTGTAGAATTCAATCCTAACTCTAACGATATGGTTAGGGAAGTATTATTTGACTGCCTTCATCTTCCAGTGGTGAAGAAGACTAAAACTGGTGCTCCTTCTGTGGATGCTGAAACTTTAGAAGAGTTAGCTAAATACCACGATTTGCCTGAGCTACTCCTCCGCTACCGAAAACAATCCAAACTTTTAGAGACCTACATTCGAGGATACTGGAAGTATATGTCCAGTGATGGAAAAATTCATCCTAACTTTAATTTAGTGGTAGCAAGGACTGGAAGGTTATCTTCCTCTAATCCAAACCTGCAGAACCTTCCCAGTGGGGATGTGAAGGATATTAAGCGGTTGTTTATTCCTTCTCATCCCGATTGGATAATGATGAACTTTGACTTTTCACAAATCGAACTGCGGGTAATGGCTATGCTTTCCAGAGATCCAGTTATGACTAAGGTTTATCAGCGGGGGGAAGATATCCATACTATGACTGCTCAAGCAATTTTTAAGAAGAAGGATATCAACAAAGAAGAACGGCAGATGGCTAAGAAGTTAAACTTCTCTATCCTGTATGGGGCAGGGGCTGGGGCAACCGCTCGGCTTTTGGGAGTTACTCCTGAGGAAGCACAATCATTCATTCAATCCTATTTTAAGCGGTATAAAGGGGTAGCTAAATATATTAAACTGGTTCAACAAATAGCGGAGAAAAATGGAGTAGTTTACTCTCCCTATGGTAGAGCTAGGCGGTTGCCAGAAGCTCAAATGACTACCAATGAAAGCATAAAAAGTAAAGCTCTTCGAGAGGCAGTTAATCATACCATTCAATCTACAGCGAGTGATATCTGTCAGATTGCTTTAGCTAAAATCAATCGAGACTTTAAAGTTAAGCATCTTCCTGCCAATGTGATTTTAACAGTGCACGATTCTATAGTGGTAGAGTGCCACCGAGATTATATGCAGGAAGTATACCACTTGGTTAAGTCTCATATGGAAGGAGTTAAAGGTAAGTTTATCACCATTCCTTTAGTAGCTGAAGCAGAGTGGGGATTTAATTATGGAGATATGTTCCCCTATGATGGGACAAAGAGCTTTGATCAATTGATGGAAGAAACCAATAAGGAGGCAGTGGCTTAGGTGATACTTGATTCAGTAGTGTTAAAAATTAAAAGGTTAACTACGGTAGCTAAACTACCTACTTTTGCTCATCCAGGAGATGCCTGTTTTGACATCTATGCTGGGCAAGATGTAGTAGTTCCTGCTAAAGGTTATGCTACTGTTCCTACAGGAATAGCTTCAGAAATTCCTGAAGGGTATGAAGTAGTAATTAGACCTCGGTCAGGTTTAGCTTTTGATCACGGTCTACAAGTTCATCCTGGAACTATAGACAGTGGTTATCGAGGAGAATGGTTGGTGCAAGTTTATAATCATTCTCACACTTCCTACTTGATTCAAGAGGGAGAAAGAATAGCTCAAGGAGCTCTTCGTATTGCTCCCCGAGTAGAAATTGAGGAAGTGAAAGAGTTATCGGAAAGTGATCGAGGAGAACGAGGGTTTGGTTCTACAGGGTATTAGTCAACTACCCACCACCTATAGAGGTGAGTGTCTTCTTGCATAGTTTTAAGATAAATGTTCAGAAAGTTTTTTGTGTATCCTATTGACAAGTAAACTTAAAATGGTTATAATATCAGCGTAAAACATTAAAGAAAGGAGATGATGTTCATAGATGATTCCCTTTGAGGTTGTTCCCACTCGGGAGTATAGTGTGGAAGAGTTAAAAGAGGAGTTTGAGAGGTTAAAAGCTAATGTAGATTTGAATAAAGCTCAGTCAGAGCTGACTTATGATGATGAGAATATTGAAGAGGAGATGCAGAAACAAGCAGGACTATATTTTTATTATTCTTTACTTCGCAATCAAGCTAAAGCACTATACGAGCGAGCAGATATTCTGTTGGGCAACCTCAAAGCTGACCGAGATTTAGTGGTAAGAAAGTATATGGTGGAGAAAGAAATGAGGATTACTGATACAGCAGTCAAAGCTACTGTAGAGCGGAGTGATTCAGTTAGAGAATTGAGTTTTTTGAAGTTGGAAATTGGTGAAGTATTGGCAATGTTGGATACTGTGGTGAAAGCATTGGAACATAAAAAGGATATGATGACTCAAACATCAGCCAACCATCGTCGAATGGTGGAAAGTAATTTTTTATAAAACACGGGGAGGTGTATTATGGGGTTTTACAAAACTAATCTGGAAGTTTTAAAAGGCTTAGCTGACCAGAAGCGGGGGAGGTTCTGGGCACCAAAGGTAGGATATAACAATATTAGATTCCTGCCTCCGTATTCGGAAAAAGGCATTCCTTATAAGAAAGTATGGATGCACTATGGAGTAGGAGAAGAAAATGCCTCAGTGATTTGTCCTAGAAAAATGACAACTGATCCTGAGGTTTTATTAGGTGATAGAGTTCCAGTAAGGAAGTGTCCTATCTGTGCTTTGGTGGAGAAGCTCTTCCACTCTGAAGATCCTCGGGCTTTAGAGAAAGCTAAAGCTTTGTCTGCTAAGCCTCGGTATTACTATAACATTTTGGATTTAGATAACCTTAAAGCAGGAGTTCAGGTTTACAGTGCTCCAGCTAAGATTCACGATGACTTAGCTAAAATTTGGAGCAATCCTAAGTTTGGAGATGTATTTGACCCTGAAGCAGGATTTGACTTTATTCTGCACCGAGAGGGAACGGGAATTACTTCTCGTTACTCTTTGCAGATAGCTGATCCTAACCGCACAGCTATTCCTGATATGAAGTATTTGGATGAGCTGATTAACTTAGATCAGTTAGTTAAGTTAGAGGATTATGAAACTATAAATTTTTACTTGACTGGTGATGGAGAAGACTCACCTAATGATGATCCTGAAGAAGTGAGTCAGGAACCAGAAGAGAATATTGATGAAGATTTATTTGGACCACCTTTAGGAGAGCTGGAGGATGTATTTGAAACTCCCTCCTGTTTTGGTAAGTTTTATTCTCCTGCTGATGATCTCTGTCTCAGTTGTAATGATCAGGAAGCTTGTAAGGCTGAATTTGCTCTTACAGCTAAACCAAAAAGAAAACCTGTAGTAGGAACGGTTTAAGCTTATGTCTCAGGTTAATTTAATCTCTGATGTTATAAATGCTATGGAGAAAGTGTTAGGGAACGGCGTGGTTTATAAGCCCGCCGATATCCCTAACACTAAAATTAGACAGTATATTTCTACTCAATGCTTGCCTATTGATATGGCAATAGGAAGGAGAGGAATACCATGTGGAAGAATCTCTATGATTTATGGTCCAGAAGCCAGTGGGAAAACTACTATTGCCTATCACATTCTTGCCGAAGCTCAGCGAATGGGTGGAGTCGCCATCCTATATGACACTGAATTTTCCTTTGACCCTGACCGAGCGGAGATAATTGGCATTAATCCTGAAGAATTAATTCTCGTTCAGGATATTAATATGGAGGAGATGTTTACCTCACTAGAAGCTTTGATTGATAAAGTGGGAGAAGGTGATATTCCCACTCCTGTATGTGTAGTTTATGATTCTATTACTGCAACTAAAACTCGCAGTGAAGAAGAGAAAAAAGATAAGTATAACAATCAGCAACCTGCAGTGCAGGCACAAGTTCTTTCTAGGTCTTTAAGATTAATTCTCAATCAAGTAGTTAAGAACAATATTGCTCTAATATTCCTTTCCCAAATGAGGGACAACGTTGCTGGTTATGCCAGTGATGTTGTCCCTGGCGGTAGAGCAGTAAAGTTTTATTCTAGCTTAATGATGAAGGTATCTAGAGTAGGAATACTAAAGAATGGTGATGAAAGCATAGGGATTGAAGGTAAAGTTAAGATAGAAAAGAATAGACTAGGACCTCCATTCCGAACTGCTGATTATACTATTAACTTTGCTACTGGAATAGATAAGATAAAAGGATACTTAGATGCTGCAGAGATGTTAGGTGTGGTTAAGAAAGCGGGTGGGTGGTATGAATTTGCTGAAGACTACCGAAAGTTTGGAGAGAATAAATTTCGGCAGAAAGACTTCAGTGATTTGTGCACCCCTGAACTAATAGAAGTATTAGAAGGATTAGCTTTTCATGGTGTTGATGATGAGATCCTCCCTAACTAACATTTCCCAATACCTCCTCCAGACGAGCCAGGAGCCTCCACTCCTGGCTCCTCTTTGTTTAGGGGTGAGATATGAGTAAAATATTATTTCATTCGGATATTCATTTTAATTTGTATCGGGAATTTTCTGAAGGGGAGACAGGGAGATTAGATAGAATTATAGAAGTAGAGAAAACTATTATTACTTATGCTTTAGATTATGGAATTAAAGACCTAGTCTTTCTAGGAGATTGGTTTCATAACCGCAGTCAGTTAAATGTTTTAGTATTGCAGAAAACCTTAGAGCTGATGTATCAAAATTTATCTAATGACTTAAGATTTTATTTCTTAGTAGGTAACCACGACCAGTATGATTCTAATGGTCAGGTTCATTCTCTATATCCTTTTAAGATGTTAGGTAAAGTAGCTGACCTACCTTGCTATATAAAGGTAGGAGATAAATTAATCGGCTTTATTCCCTATCAGGTGAATAGAGATCAATTGTTACAGGATATAGAGAGTCTATTAAGGGGACAGAAAGTGGACCTGCTATGTCTCCATCAAGGGGTTCAAGAAGCAAAACTACCTAATGGAATGGCAGCAGGTGATGAGTCTTTCTTATCACTCAGTGAGTTACCTGATGACCTTCCTATTATTTCAGGTCATATCCATAAGCCTCAAGTGTTAGATAACCTGCTCTATATTGGTGCTCCGCTGCAGCACAGCTTTGGAGATGCAGGAGATAGAAGAGGGTGGTATGTCTTAGATGATGATGGAGAGTTTGAATTTATTGAAAACAACTTCTCTCCTCGGTTCTATAAGCTAGAGATGAGAGAGGGAAAGATTGATATTCCTGGAACAGTTGATGACTACTACTGGATTACCACTGATGGTGAGGTAGAAGAAGTTAAGAAACAATTATCTGATTTCAAAAATCTGCGGATAGATACTTTCCCCAAAGCAGTAATGAATAACAGTAGAGTAATAGAGAAAGATAAAACCTTTGACCAGATGATTGATGAATATGTAGAGGGAACTTTAGCTGATACTGAAGCACACGAGGTAGTAAAGAAGTATGGAAAAGAAGTACTTCATAAGGTGGTGTCTAAATGAAGCTGCAGAATATATCCATTCATAACTTTTTAAGTATTGGAGATATAGAACTTCAGCTTTCTGGTCGAGGGTTAGTGCTAATAAATGGAATTAATAAAGATACTGTTAGTGGAGATTCTAATGGAGCAGGGAAGAGTGCTATTTTAGAAGCAGTAGTATGGGTATTGTATGGTAAGACTCTTCGAGATATTCCTGCTGATGCTGTAGTTAATCGCTTTGCTGATTCAGGAGCAGTAGTGAAGTTAGATTTTACAGTAGATGACTTACCCTATCAGGTAATAAGAGCTCGCAAACACGATGAATATGGGAGTGGTTTATTTTTATATCAAGGGAATACTAACTTAACCTTAGGAACAGTTAAGCAAACTCAAGAGAAATTAGAATCTATATTAGGTATGGACTTCACTACCTTTACTTCCAGTATTGTATTTGGTCAGGGATATGCCAGTGTCTTTACCACGATGAAAGATGCTGATAGGAAAGAAGTATTAGAGAAGATATTAGAACTGAATGTTTTTTCTAAATGTTTAGAAGAAGTTAAATTAGACTACAGGGAGTTAGAAGCAGATACAGCTAACTTAAACTCTACTTTAACTACTCTTTATACTACTAGAGATTCTTTAGTTCAGTCTATTAAATCTCTGAAGGATAAGTTGACCCAGCGAAAGAAAGAAATCAAAGAAGAAATAAAAGAACTCAATGATGCTATTAAAGCTAATGCTCAAGAGGGAACCCAGCTTAAAGCTAAGAGGGAAGCTTTATTAGTTAAGCTGGCTTCTATTGATGATAACCTTAAGGAGTATCGAGAAGTAATTCAACCTTACATCAAAGAAGTAGAGCAGTTGTTAAACAAAAGTAGAGGAGCTTACCTCTCTTTAGATAAGCAAAGAGAGTTAATGGAGAAGAAAGTTAAAGAACTGCAGGATAGGGTAGATAACATCACTGCTGAATTTCTTAATAAACCTTGTGATCGGTGTGGAAGAGTTATTACTGAAGCAGAACTTCCTCACGTTTTAGCTTCAGTATTACAAGAGTTAGAAATCAATGGTCAAGCTACTAAAGCTCTTATTGACCAAGTGAAAGCTCTTAAAGAAGAATATCAAAAATATGAGAAAGAATATAACAGTAAGCTGTTGGAGAAAGATGAAAAGTTTGATGAGTTTATAAAGCAGAGAGATATTCTGCAGAGAGAACTGAATGATGTAACAGCTAAACTATCTCGAATTGTAGAGTCCTTAAAGAGAATGAAGGAAAACAAAGCCGAGAAAGAATCCAGCACGGAGTTAGAGACCATTACCAATCTTATTACTGAAAAGCAGGAAGAGTTAAAGCAGGTAATGGATGCTATTAAAGCTCATCAGGAAAAGTTAGAAAGCTTTAAAGCTCGTAAAGATGTTCTATCTTTTTGGAAGAATGGGTTTGGTAATGGGGGTATAAAGAGCTGGGTTATAAATAGCTACTTAGATTTTATCAATCAACGGATTCAGTATTACATACAGCAGTTAGGATATACCGATTTAGTAGTGCAGTTTGTTCCAGTAGTAGCTACTCGGGGAGATAATGAAGTTGATAGAGTAGAACTACAGGTAGTTAATGGTTCAGGAGGAGAGAGTTACCTAGCTAATTCAGGGGGAGAAAGAAGAAGAATAGATGTAGCGGTTCTCTGTGCTTTGCAGGATTTAGTTAGAAGCAGAAGAGGAAAAAGTGCCAATGTTCTTTTCTTAGATGAGATCTTTGATACCTTAGATGGAGCGGGAATTGAAGCAGTAGTCTATTTATTAGGAAACTTTATTCATAATAGTGATGATTCAATATTTGTTATCAGTCATAACAGTGAGTTAAAACCCTACTTTGATAGAGTGATTACGGTGGTTAAAAAGGATAAAATAACGAGGTTAGAAGGGGAGGTAGATTATGAGCGTAACTTTGTTAGCTAATACACCCAATCCAATTGATATTATGTATATAGCAGGTAGAGTTTGCAGGAAAAAAGATATTAATAAAATTTCAGAAGAAGTTAAAGATAAGCCTATAGAGGTGAAAGAAAAGTTTATTCAAAAGCTGATTAAGGCAGGACACGAATCAATATTAGAACACGTTTCTTTTACTTTTCTTGTTACTAATATATCTAGAATAGCTACTCATCAGTTGGTTAGACACCGTATGGCTTCCTACTCTCAATATTCCCACCGAGGAATGGATGATAAATTAACTTTTGTCCTTCCTGATTCTTTAGGTGAGAAGATGGAGAAAGAGGAGGAAATGAATAATTTAGTTACAGATTATTTAGAGCAGGCAGGTAGTTTTTATTATAGCTTAGTAAATTTAGGAATTGCTCCAGAGGATGCTCGATTTATGCTTCCTAGCGGGCTGGCTAGTAACATTATGTTTACGATGAATGGAAGAGAGTTAAGGCATTTCCTTAAACTGCGGTTAGCTAAGAATGCTCAGTGGGAAATTAGAAAGTTAGCTCAAGAGGTATTGAAACTATTAAATGATGTTTGTCCTGTTTTAGTAGCTGACATAAAGGAGGAGTAGTATGCCCACAGTATATCTAGGCGGTAGATTGGAAAATAGAACTTATGAAGAATGCTTAGCTGAGAGAAATAAAGCTAGAAAGTTATTAGAAGAGCAGGGGATTAAAGTAATTGACCCTCTGCGAGGTAAAGAATACTTAGCAGGTAAAACTCTATCTAGAAATGAGAAGCCTGGGGGAATGGATATAGCAGAGATTATCGCTCGGGATAAGTATGACCTCAAGCGAAGTGATTTATTATTAATTTTAACAGGTGATGATGTTAGTGATGGGACTTGGTTAGAGTTTGGCTATGCTAGGTATAAATTAGATATCCCTGTAGTTATGGTAGCTCCTTCTCGGATAGGTAAACATGGTTGGAGTAACTATGAAGCTACCTACATTGCTAGAGATTTGAATCATGCTGTTAACTGGATTGCTAATTATTTTTTTGTCGAGTAAACCTAAAACATCTTGACTTTAGTTTAGTTATATGATATCTTTGAAGAAAATAATATGAGGAGGTTAAGTAAATGTCTATTAGAGATAAGGCAATTTTAGTATGGCAGGAGAAGAAGGAAAGAATAAAAAAGGACTTGTTAAATGATTTAAGAAGTATCTTTGGTGATGATGTTTCTATTCAGGTATTAGATAATAATAGTCCTCTATTGGATATGCCTGATGATGAAAGTATTTATGTTTACATTCAAGATGGTGATACTCCTATTGTAGTAGAAGCATTCTACAATCCCTTTACTAAGAAATTTGATTACTCTATTGTTACTCGGTGTAGTTCTTGTAAAGATGTTTATGCTTGTGATGATTATACAGGAGTAATAGCTTTTAGTGATATTGAAACTCTAGGCAGAGCTTTTGAATTATCTTTAGAGGCTCGACCTATCTGCAGTAGATGTTATCAATAGGAGTAGGCTATGATTCAAGATTCAGGTCAAAGAGAAGAGTTTGCTACTGGAGCAGTGCGGGATACCCGAGAAGGTAAAGGGAGATTTGATTTAATATCTCCCTTTGCTCTTATGCGGTTAGCTAAGTGGTATCAAGAGGGAGCTAAGAAATATTCGGAAAGGAATTGGGAGAAGGGTATAAATTTTTCTCGATACCTTGATTCCGCTTTTAGGCATCTAACAAAATTTCTAATGGGTATGGAAGATGAAGATCATCTAGCAGCTGCAGCGTGGAATATTTTTGCTATTATGCACCATCAGGAATTGGGGGAGCTTCATTTAGATGACCTTCCTCACTATAAACGAGGTAAAGATAATGACTGAATTAAATTCATTAGAGCAATCAGTTGCTATAGAAGAAATTTTAAATAAGCATAAAAGCTATTGTGTAATGAAGTGGACAGGTAACGGGGAGTTTGGAATGGTATTTAAAGTAGGATCTGAACCTATTATTAATATATCTCACACTAAAGGAATATATAAAGTGGACCTAACTAAGAAGCAGTTAGAGTTTAACACCTATATGTTTAACACCTTTGAAGAATTGATTAACTACTTAAATAGTCTTGATTTTAAAAACCTGATGGGAGGATTGAATAAGCTCTATGTCAAATGGTATCAATATTTTAATCAGTTTTTTAGCTGGTCTCTTATCTTTTTTCTCTCCTTGTGTTCTAGCTTTAGTTCCTGCTTATGTTTTTTATATAGGTGGGACAGGGTTAGTAGAGGGTAATAGAAAAAATACTTGGGTTCATATTTTGCTTTTTACTTTAGGCTTTTCTCTAGTATTTATTTTATTGGGAACAGGGATTTCTTTGTTAGGGAGTTTTATTTCTCAATACCGAGTATGGTTTAATCGTATAGCTGGGTGTATCATAATCATTTTTGGTTTACAACTTTTGGGAGTTTTAAGAATCTATTGGATGTATACTGATAAACATTTCTATCCTCAACATATCTCTCTACCCACTCTGCGAAGTTTATTATTAGGAATTTTCTTTGGTTTAGGCTGGACTCCCTGTGTCGGTCCCATACTAGGTTCTATTCTCCTGTATGTTTCTACTATAGGTGTAGCTTGGTATGGAGGATTACTGCTCTTCTTTTACACTTTAGGTTTAGCTATTCCTCTTATTTTAGTTGGGTTAGGGGGAGATTATGTTCTTAATTTTCTTCATCAGATACAGAGGAGAGGTAATTGGGTAGAACTGGTAACAGGGATACTGTTGGTTGCTTTAGGTATTCTTTTGCTGACTGGTAATGTTTATTCCTTCTTAGGTTCAGAAACTATTTTAATTGGGAAATAGGCGATATTCAAATGAGTGATACTCCATATGTTAATGAACAATTACAAGTTGATTTTAATAAAGGACTAAGTGAAAATGCTGTTAAGATAGTTAAAGAAAGATATTTGTTACCAAATGAGAAGGGATGGAGTAGTGTATGTCAAAGAGTTGCTCGCTGTGTAGCTTCAGGGCTAACTTTACACTATCAGATTCCTATAGAGAAAATTCTAGATTTTGAGGTGTCATTATATACTGCCTTAAAAGAAAGAGATTTTATCTTTAATTCTCCTACATTGTTTAACATAGGAAGGGGAGTTCCAGAAGATTTATTATACCGTCCTTATATCACAAAGGAAGAGTATAAAGAAGTATTTCAAAGTATGAATGATAAAAATATGCTTTCTGCTTGCTTTGTTGTTCCTGTGGAGAATTCAATAGAAGGAATATATACTGCACTAAAGAATGCTAGTATTATATCTAAGCACGGTGGAGGGGTGGGGTATAATTTCTCTCATTTATCCCACAAAGGAAGACCCCTAGATTCTGGTATAGGAACTGCTTCAGGACCTCTTTCCTTTATGCAAGTTTTTGATGCTTCTGCTAAAGCTGTAGTGCAGGGTGGAAGAAGAAGATCAGCCCAGATGGGAATATTGAGTGTGGATCATCCTGACATAATAGAGTTCATCTCAGCTAAATCTCAAGGTAATGATGATTTATCTTTCTTTAATATTTCAGTAATGATTACTGATGAGTTTATGCAAGCAGTGAAAGAAGGAACTGGATTTGCTCTTAGAGATCCTGTAACCCATCAGCCTGTTAATATGATAGATGCTCGTGGGTTATGGGAGAATATAGTTCATTATGCTTGGCAAAGTGGAGATCCAGGATTAGTCTTTTTTGGATCTTTAAATAGAGACAGATTCATAGAAGGGGAACTTATAGAAGCAACTAATCCTTGTGGAGAAATACCAACTTACTCTAACTTGTCTTGCAACTTAGGGCATATTAACCTTGCTCATATTGTTAAAAATGGTCGTATCGATTTAGATAAACTTTGCTATTTAGTTAAGCTTGGTGTCCGAGCATTAGATTTAATTATAGATGTCAACCATTATCCTTTGCCTGAGATAGCTGAGAGGACTAAAGCATACCGTCCTATTGGATTAGGAGTGATGGGATTTGCTCACTTACTATTCCTATTAGGAATTAAATATGGTTCCCCACTAAGTATAGATACAGCTTTACATCTCTCTGAATATATTGCTTTTACTTCTATTAAAGAAAGTGTTGAACTGGCTAGATGTTTTGGTGCTTACCCTGCTTATCAAGAGGGAGATAGAAGTATATTACAAAACAACTATATATTAGATAAATATATGCAGGAGAGTATAGAGAATAAAGTAGCAGTAGAGAAATATGGATTGCGAAATGCCAGCTGGAATAGCATTGCTCCTACAGGAACTGTATCTCTTATCTGTGATACCTCATCAGGAATTGAACCTGTCTTTGCTTTAGAGCATGAGCGAGTATATATAGATAGTAATGGGGAAAAGAAAGCTTTAATTGTGCAGGATCCTATCTATGAAAAGAGTCAGGACAAGAATGCTGATTACTTTGTAGATGCTCACTCTATATCTCCAGAAGAACACGTGCGTATCCAAGCAGCTTGGCAGGAATATATATCTTCAGGTGTTTCTAAAACTATTAATCTACCTCATAATGCTACCGAAGAAGATGTAAGAAAAGTATATGAGTTAGCTTATGAACTAGGATGTAAGGGGGTTACAGTATATAGAGATGGGTGTAAAGGAGAGCAAGTCCTCTATAGAAAAGAAAATAAAGAAACAACTTCTGGACCTCAACATCAACCTGAACAAACAAGTAAAGGAACTGCTGGGGGAGGAGTATCGGGTAGAAATTCAACTGGTAAAGTTACAGGACTGCACCCTATTGAACGACCCAAAACTACCTATGGAGTTACCAGCGAGTTTTCCGTAGCTTGTGGAACTTTATATGTAACCTTAAACTTTGACGATAATGGTAATCCTATAGAGACTTTCCTAACTACAGGAAAAGGTGGAGTATGCCGAGCTAATGTAGAGGCAGTATCTAGAACTGTATCTTTAGCTTTACGTAGTGGTATAGCTAAAGAGGAGATAGTTAAACAGTTAAAAGGAATACGCTGTCCTTACTGCTTGAGTAAAAATAAGAAATACTTATCCTGTGCTGATGCTTTGGCTAAATTTATTGAACGGTGTCAGTCTCCTTTTACAGGACAGATTGCTGAGGAAGATAAAAAGATTAATGGAATGCTAGAGCGACGGTTAGTTAGTGATGACAATGAAGTAGCTACCTGTCCTGAGTGTGGAGCTCCTATTCAGAGAGCAGAAGGCTGTATTACTTGTTTAGAATGTGGGTATTCTAAATGCTCTTGACAATTTTATTAACTTTAATTGCAGTTCTTTGTTTTTTAGCATTATCTTTTATTGTTTTACAAATGTTATTTGACCATTTTGATCTGAAGATTAATGTGGCAAAAATCAATGATAGCTTATTATTTATTTTAATTGCTTTAACGCTGGTGTTGGTGGTTTGTTCTACGTTTGCCCCACACCAGCTATTAAAATAAAAAGGGGATGGTTAATGTATGAGAGTTGACTTAGTAGCTTATACTTCAAATCCAGTAGATACCATTTATATGGCTAGTAAAATTTGTGAGAATAGAAATGCTATGGATGTTATGTCCGAGCCTTTGATAGCATCACAAGAACAAAAGGAAGAGTTTATAAAAACATTGATTCAAACAGATAATGATTTTCCTTTAGGTCATGTTACTTTTACTTTTTTAGTAGAGAACATATCTTTTATGGGAATTCATCAGTTGATTCAATATCCAATGGTATCACATTCTCAATATATTCATTCAGATAAGTATGCTGATTTAGAATTTAGGATTCCCTATCCTTTGTGTGATCAGATGAATGATAATGAGGAAGTGAAAGAATTAGTTTTTAACTTTTTAGGACAAGGAGTTAATTTCTATTTGGCTTTGATTAAATTAGGTATTCCTCCAGAATATGCTAAAGCTTTTCTTCCCCAAGCTACAATCTCTGCTGTTATGTTTACCATGAACGGAAAAGAAGTAAGAGACTTTCTTAAATATCAATTAGGCAGTGATAATCAACCAGAGCTTAGAATGTTGGCATGGAATATGTTGAACAAGCTTAATAAAGTTTGTCCTGTATTAGTAGCTGATCTCAAGGAGAAGTTTTCTCCAAATGATTATGATTCGGAAAGATGGATGTCAGTCGTTGGGGTTAGATTTTAATTGATTTATATGTGAGGATTAGAAATGAGTGGTGGAGAGTTAGATTATTTCTATTTAAAGATAGAAGACATAGCAGAGCAGATTGCTTCTACTGCTGAGAGTATTGAAGAGAGGCAGCTCTCTGATTTGTTAGAGGACCTGGCAAAAGTAATGAAAAGATTAGAATACTGGAAGAGTGGCGATTGTTCCTTCTTAGATTTCACAGAGAAATTTGGTGAGTTCACAAGGAAATGGCTGAGGAGTGATAGCAATAATTTATCCAGATGATTTCATAAACAGAATTATATGTGGAGATTGCTTAGAAATAATTAAAGAAATACCCGATAATAATGTTGATAGTATTGTAACTGACCCCCCCGCAGGTATTGCATTTATGGGTTCTGACTGGGATAGCTTTACATCTATTAAAAAAACCAAGTCTCAGGTTATTTCCTGGATGAATGCTGGTGTTAAATTCTCTAGTGAAGGATTGTTTGAATTTCAAGAATTTATTTATCAAGTTTTTTCTGAGGCTATACGAGTGCTTAAACCAGGTGGGCACATTCTAGTGTGGGCACTTCCTCGAACTAGTCATCATACAGCTATGGGAATTGAAAGAGCGGGGTTTGAAATTCGAGATAAGGTTTATTTTGCCTTCGGCACTGGCTTTCCTAAGTCATATAATATTGGTAAAGCAGTAGATAAATTACAATGTAATCCAAGAGAAATTATTAATGAACAAGAGCGAGATGGAAGAAGCGGAGGAATATTGGGAAAGAAAACCAGGATTACTCGCCAAGTTACTATAGGTAACTCTCAATGGGGGGGATGGGGAACATCTTTAAAACCAGCTGTTGAGGAATGGATATTGGCTAGGAAACCTTTAAGTGAGAAAAGTATTACTGAAAATGTTTTAAGGTGGGGAACTGGAGGATTAAATATTGATGCTTGCCGTATCCCTCTCCAAGATGGAGAAGACTTATCAGTTGATAGAGAAGGAGATAAGAAATTAGATACTAATAATCAAGGTTGGGGTTTTAAAGCAGTTAGTAGAGGAAATGAGGGAAGGTTTCCTGCCCATCTTATTCTTGATGGTTCAGAGGAAGTAGAAAATCTATTTCCTATAACTAAAAGTGGACAGTTAAAGAAAGGACATAAGAGAGGAAATACATCAGTAAATTATACTACAGGTGGTGGTGTAATTTATAGGGATTATGGTGGTGATTATGGTTCAGCTTCTCGCTTCTTTAAACATTGTCCTATAACTGAAGAAGACTTAAAGTATTCCAAAATTATTTATGGTAGTAAGGCAAACAGAAAAGAGAAGGGGAATGATAATAATCATCCTACTGTAAAGAGTCTAAGTCTTATGAAATATCTTTGTCGTTTGATTACTCCTCCTAATGGGATAGTATTAGATATGTTTGCTGGTTCAGGAACTACTTTAATTGCTGCTAAACAAGAAGGATTTAATTTTATTGGAATAGAGAAAGAACCTAAATACTGTAGAATTGCAGAAGAGAGACTAAAAAATTTGATTCAGGAATAAACCATAAACGGTTTGAGGTAGCTAACTTTGTTAAACGATTTGGATTTAAAAAATTGGAAGGCTTACGAAAATATTATTACGGATAGCTTATGGCTAATCGATAAAAGAGATAGCTCTAAATTCAATTCAGGGTGGTATTGGGGAAACTTTATCCCCCAAATCCCTCAGCAAATGATGTTACGGTATACCAGAAAAGGAGATTGGGTTTTAGATCCTTTCTTAGGTAGTGGAACAACTTTGATTGAGAGCAAAAGATTAGGCAGAAATGGTATAGGTATAGAGTTAAATCCTGAAGTAGCAGTAAAGGCAAAAGAGTTAATAGCTAAAGAGCCTGGTGATTCTATTACTGCAGTAGTAGTTGGTGATAGCCAGACCATAGATTTACAGAAAGTCTTAAGTAAGCAGAATATAGATTCTGTTCAGTTAATTATTCTACACCCACCTTATCATAACATTATTAAGTTTAGTAATAATCCCGCAGATTTATCTAATGCTCTTAATGTAGAAAATTTCTTATATATGTTTAGTCAGGTAGTGAGTAACCTAACTCCTTATTTAGACTCTAGTCGATATCTTGTTTTAGTTATTGGGGATTTATATCAAAAAGGAGAATGGATACCTCTTGGTTTTTATTGTATGCAAAAAATATTAGAGCAGAATTATTTGCTAAAGAGCATTGTAGTGAAGAATTTTACCGATACAAGAGGCAAGAGAAATCAGGAAAACCTGTGGAGATATAGGGCTTTAGCAGGTGGCTTCTACGTTTTCAAACATGAATACATAATTATTTTTCAGAGGAATAAACCATAAACGGTTTTGGTTTAAATAGGTAGGAGGTGAAAGAATTGCCTCCACCAAAAAAAGGAGTGATGAAAAATTACCAGAGGAATAAGATTTTGGGACAGCAGTAAAGAAGCAATGATCTATCCTTTTTTAGATGAACACATTGATGCTGACATTGGGGTTGAGGATAGGGATGGGGTAAAGATTTATGAACATGATGTGGTAGAAGGTGGTTTATTTGACCCAATAGATCCTGAATTATATTTTGTTATTTATAATCCCCAGAGCTGCAATTTTGTTTTAGCACCTATTGAATATCTTGAAAGCTATAAGCAGGGAGAATTTCCTGAAGTAGTCTTTGCCATTCAGCCAAAGTTTATTCCTTTCCTTAAAGTGGTGGGGAACATCTACAGTAAAAGGTTAAATTCTGAATCACCATTTGTTAAATTATGACTCGTGGTAGAAATAAATCATAAACGTTTAGGGTTTATATATAGTAGTAATTACCTAAGAGTTGGGGCATCAACTCTCGGAGGAGAAACAGTAAGACCTACTGAAGTAGGCAGTTTCGTTGATCCCACGATCTCTCGATTAGAGGGAGTATGCCAATAAATCGTGATTTAGTAAATTGCAATTTAGGAGGTAGGTTGTAATGGAAGAAGAGAAGATGCAACTAGCTATTACCTTGGATCAAGCTTTAGAGCTAGGAGTAAAGTTAGATATTAACTGGGGACAATACAGTTTGTTTGAGTTTCTGCAGGGCTATGGAGTTGAGCTAGAGCACGGAACTAGGTTTCCTCGCTGGAATATAACCAACGATGACCCTATAATGACCGCCAAGATTGTGATGGCTCACTTAGAGGAACTGCCTGACTATTACACTAGACTAAATAAAATGGAGAATGGTTTGCTGTGATAGAGAAAAAATATCCAGATGATTTGAGGAGAAGGGAGAAATGTCATGGTTGATATATTATTTTATCTTTTTTCTATGTTCTTGGCAGTAATAGGATTTTTTATGTTCGATAAGGCTACTGGGATTTTACAAGAAGCAGCAGCATTATCAGTTTTCCTGCTTGCGGTAATGTTTTTAATTGGTTGTTTCTATTATTAAAAGTAGGAGTGGTAAAGATAAAATATCCAGAGGACTTTATAGGCAAAATTATTTGCGGTAATTGCTTAGAAGTTTTAAAACAGATACCAGATGGGAGTGTTGATTTAGTTTTGACTGATCCTCCCTATGGAATTTCCCAAAAAAACTTAAAGATAGACCGCACTAATATTCAGAATAGAAGTCTAAAGAGGAGGGTCAGGATGAATTACCAATTAATAGCTGATAAAATCGAAGGAATTCTTGATGAGCTATCAATCTTAATAACTGATGATAATTACGAGTTGATTCGGGGAATAGTGGAGAACTATTTACTTAACGAATATATCGAATACAATAGTGACGATGTAGATGGTGTTATGTTTGAGTTGTTTGATAAAGCTTTATGGGGGTGAGAAAATGATTATAATTTTCTATCTTTTATCATTGTTTTTTGCCGTTATGGGTATTAATGTTATGTTAGAGGCTCAAAGTGTATTTCAGGAAGTTGCTGGGTTATTAGTGTTGCTGATGGCAGTGGTTTTTTTAGTAGGTGGGGCAGTAATTGGCGCTATTAGTTCGCAAGGAAAGAAGAATGGATAAAAAGAAAAATAAAAAGAAGGAAGGTGCGGAAAACCAGAGATGAGTTATTAAGCTGGACAGAACAGTGGGTTAAGGAATGCTTTAGAGTTTTAAAAGAAAGTGGTAACTTTGTATCTTTTTTTGCTAAAGATAGCATAAGCCACTTTGAAGATATCCTGAGTAAGTATGGACATGTAAGACAAACTATGGTGTGGCATAAAACTAATCCCGTTCCCCAAATTTTCAAAGTAGGTTTTATGAGTTCAGTAGAATTTTTAAGTTGGGCTACCAAAAAAAAAGGAGCTAAACATACCTTTAACTATCAGCTTGGACAACATCATAACTTTATTGAGACTCCCATTTGTATGGGAAAAGAGAGAACTCCTCACCCTACCCAGAAGCCCATCAAAGCAGTCCAGTGGTTGGTAGAGTATTTAAGTAATGAGGGAGATATTGTTTTAGATCCTTTCAGTGGGGCAGGGACATTTGCTCTTGTAGCTAAGAGTTTGGGGAGAAATTACATAGGTATTGAAGTAAATCCTGAGTACTGCCAGTGGGCAGAAGAAAGGCTTAAAAAATTTGACTCATCAGTAAACCAAAAACGTTTAGGATAAGGAAGGCAAATGATTATGATTCAATTCTCCACCATGAGTTATTCTTATTGTGTGAAGTGCGGTAAACCATTAGGTAGTATCTATTACACGATTGATGATCAGCCATGGTGCACTGAGTGTTTTGTTAAGTCTCAGCAATTACCTACTGGTTGGGTATGTCCTCGGTGTGGACGAGTAAATGCACCACATATTGACCAATGTCCGTGCAGGTTAACAGGGTTTTATAATGGAAAAACGTAAGTATCCAGATGATTTTATAAACAAAATAATCTGTGGTAACTGCTTGGAAGTTATGCAAGAGATACCAGACAAAAGTATAGACCTTGTTTTAACTGATATGCCCTATGGTTCTACTGCTTGTGATTGGGATAAAGAGCAAGACTTAGAGGAATTATGGGAAATTTTTAAACGCATTGGTAAAGATGATGCTGTATATGTATTTACTGCTTCACAACCATTTACAAGTAAGTTAGTGATGAGTAATTTAAAATGGTTTAAATATGAATGGATATGGAATAAGAAAAAGCCTGGCAATATATTTGTAGCAAAATATCAACCGCTAAAGATTCATGAAAACGTGCTTGTTTTCTCCAATGGTAAGACAAAATATAATCCTCAAATGGTTAAAAGAGATAAGATAAAAAGAAGTAAAAATTATGGCACTGGGGAGGCAATACCTTGGGATAAAATTGAAAAAGATAAAGTATATGAATATACCCATAAATATCCTCAATCAATTATTGAAATATCCAATGCTTATCAGAATAAAATTCATCCCACACAAAAACCAGTGGAACTAATGGCTTACCTAATAAAAACTTATACAGAAGAAGGTGATCTTGTCCTTGACCCTTTCATTGGTTCTGGAACAACTGCAATAGCATGTTTAGAACTTAACCGTCGTTTTATTGGAATTGATATATTACCAGAATACTGTGAGATGGTAGAAGAGAGAATTAAAAATTTTGACTCAGGAATAAACCATAAACGTTTAGGGTTATTATAGATTAGAGGTGATAAGAATGCCTAGTTGGGTAGCTAATCATGATATATGGGAGAAAGCTAAGAAGAAAGCAGCAGAAGAAGGACATGCAGAAGATTGGGATTATATTACTGCACTTTACAAAAAGATGGGAGGTGAAATTAGAGGGGACAAAAGCCTATCAGGTATTGATTGGACTAACCACCCTCTGATTGTCAATAACCCACCCTCTATAGAGGGAGGCTTGAAAAGCCTTGATTGACCAGCCTAAGTGCTTAGAGTACTACGTTAGCAGGAGAGTTAAAGAACATACGTTAGGATGCTTCTCCAGTTCTAACCTCTATAACTGCATGGTTAAAAGTCCTGATGGGTAGGGACGGTGCTGTGTGGACATACTGACTGCTAACATTGGCGAGGAGAGACTTAGCACTCAAAGTGCTGAGCGTTACCAGGACCGTAAGGTCACTCTAAAAAGAGGAGCATAGTATTATGGTGTTTGTATTAGACAAACACAAAAAGCCGTTAATGCCATGCACAGAAAAAAGAGCACGGTTACTTCTCGAAAAGGGTCGTGCAGTAGTGCATAAGATAGAGCCATTTACAATTAGGCTCAAAGACAGAACGGTTGAAGATAGTGTAGTTCAACCATTAAGACTCAAGATTGATCCAGGAGCCAAAATAACTGGTATGGCTATTATTGAAGAAGGTAATCCACATTGTGGAAAAGTGATTTACTTGATGGAGATTAAACACAAACCATATATTAGTAAGTCTTTGGATACCAGAAGAAATCTACGCCGAACAAGACGAAGCAGAAAAACTAGATATCGTAAGCCTAGGTTTAATAATCGAAGAAAAGCGAAAGGCTGGTTACCACCTTCTTTGTAGGCAAGAGTTAATCAGACAATAAATGTAGTGAACAAACTCAAAAAACTTACTCCAATATCAGCTATATCTACAGAA
>LFRM01175882.1_pt1 | contig 22685 bp, 12 predicted proteins | sample 618341 | NCBI WGS metagenome assembly LFRM01 (sample SAMN03654438, study PRJNA283298) | anaerobic digester metagenome | isolation source: pool of bioreactors CSTR01a, CSTR02a, and CSTR03a thermophilic anaerobic... | place: Denmark: Kgs. Lyngby | collected 2014-05-21 | reverse complement strand
ACCTGGCTGCAGCGTCAGTCTGTACGGTTATCCATGAAGGCATCGAGAGCGCTATGAGGACCTTTAACAAGCGCTGAAGGGCAGACGGCGGGCGGAAACCAGGATTGCGTATCAGGCAGGAGAAAGTCAGAAATGGCATAGGGGCTTATTATGCAGCGAGAACATGGTGAAATAATAAATCGTAAGCATTTGGCAGACAGACAGTACTCGGGTCTTATTGGGGCGTTACGTAAGAATCATGAACAGGTTTTTAATGTGGCAGGTTTGCCGGACGCCATGAAAACATGGCTGGCCTGGTTCACCGCCAATGCCCTGGATCGAAAGCCATGCCTGATCGTTCCCGATGAATTGCGTGCCAGGACAGCAGCAGCTGACCTGGCAGCTTTGACGGATCAGCCTGTGCTTGTTTTCAGAGCACGCGAGCTTAATCTGGAAGACGCTGACGCGGTCAGCCACGAATCAGAGCAGCAACGCATCGCGTTGCTCAGCCGATTGCTCTCGGGAGACTTCGCAGCCTTGATCCTGCCGGCCAGCGCCATACTGCAAAAGCTGCCATCACCTGATCGACTGCGCCAGCATATGATCAGCTGCCATCTGGGCGCTGTCATCGACCCGGATCAGCTGGTTGACCGGCTTCTGCAGAATGGCTATGAGAACATGCGTCTGACAGACGGTCCCGGCCAGTTCGCCCGGCGTGGTGATATCATCGATGTCGTTCTGCCGTCCGCAGAGGACGGTCAGCCCGGCAGAGGTATTCGGTTATCCTTTTTCGATCAGGAAATAGACGCGATCAAGCTTTTTGATCCGGATACACAGCGTTCCAGCACCATGCTTGATAAAATAGAACTGCCCCCTGTCCGGGAAGTCCTGCCTGACTGGAAGGAAAAAGACCGTCTGGCGGAAAATATCCTGCAGGCTGGCAGACAGGCCGTCCGCCAGGCCAGAGCTAACGCGGCCGAAGCAGAACCACTGGCTCAGATGGAAAGAATGACCCGGCACGATGCGGAGCGTGTTGATAATCGGATGCATTTTGCCGCCTTGGACCGTTGGCTGGGTTTGATTTATCCAGATGCGGCTGGTGTGCTGGACTATGCTTTGCAGGCGGAAACCTGTTTTTTTATTGAAGAACCTTTGCGCCTGAGTCAACGAATCGATGCTGCCCAGGCAGAAATGGATGAGCGGATCCGCCAGATGATCAGTCGTGGGCAGGCCATTTCTGAGACAATCGATGTTGTTTTCCGTTCTGTTGATTTTGTCCGCTGGCTTGAAAAGATGCGTCCGGCAGTCGCCCTTTGCCAGATCGCAGCATCTGGAAACACCCTGCCTGATGCCCATGCAGTGTTTCTGCAGGCCAGGCCTTCTGACGGTTATCGTGGCCGGGAAACGCAGCTCATGCAGGATATCAAAAAATGGACCGACGAATCCTGGCAGGTCTGGTTGTTTGCCGGCTCTGATAACAGGCGTCAGCGCTTGGAACAATTATGCCTGGATCATCAGGTTCAGGCGCGGATTCTGGCAGCTGCCATGCCCCGGGGTTTTATATGGCCTGAAGCTGGTATGGCCGTTGTTGGCACGCATGATATTTTTGGCAGTGAGAGGCCATCGCGACGCCGGAGGCGTGAAGGTGGCATTAAGATTGACTTGTTTAGCGATCTTGTGCCTGGAGAGCTGGTTGTCCATGAGGCGCATGGCATCGGACGTTATGAAGGATTGGTCAATATGGCCAGCAACGGCAGCCGGCGGGATTATCTGAAGCTTGTCTATGCAGGTGATGACGCTCTCTATATTCCGATGGAAAGCCTGGACCAGATCCAGAAATATGTCGGTGCCGATGCCCGCATACCTAAACTCTCCAAACTGGGAGGGCAGGAATGGAACCGGCTAAAAGAAAGGGCGAAATCGTCTATTCGCAAACTGGCGACCGACCTGATCCGGTTATATGCCGAGCGTTCTGCACGAAAAGGTTACCGCTTCAGCGCGGATACAATCTGGCAGCTGGAGTTCGAAGAACAATTCCCTTTCGAGGAAACAGAAGACCAGCTGCGCAGTATCCGGGAAATCAAGCAGGATATGGAAAGTGAAAAGGTCATGGACCGCCTGCTTTGCGGAGATGTTGGTTTTGGCAAGACAGAGGTGGCGTTCCGGGCTATTTTTAAATGTGTCATGGATGGTCGCCAGGCTATCATGCTGGCGCCAACAACAGTGCTGGCCCAGCAGCATTTTGAGAATATCCGCCAGCGCATGGCCGGATTTCCCATTCAGACCGGCCTGCTCAGCCGGTTCGCTTCAGAAGCCATGCAGAAAAATACGCTCAATGGCTTAATGCATGGCAAGATCGATGTTGCGGTGGGCACCCATCGGCTGCTTTCCCAGGATGTGCGGCTGAAGAATCTAGGTCTGCTGATCATTGATGAAGAACAGCGGTTTGGTGTCGATCATAAAGAAAAGCTGAAAACGCTTTGGCCGGACGTGGATGTTTTGACTTTAAGCGCGACCCCGATCCCGCGTACGCTGCATATGGCCATGTCCGGCATCCGCGATATCAGTGTTCTGGAGGAACCGCCCCATGACCGGCGTCCTGTCCAGACCTATGTCATGGAATTTGATCAGGCGATTGTTGCAGAGGCGATTCTGAGAGAACTCTCCAGGGGGGGTCAGGTATTCTATTTATACAATGATACGCGGCGCATCATGGAAAAAGCAGCTGCACTTGAGCAGCTGTTACCGGGAGCGCGTATTGCCATTGCCCATGGGAAAATGACTGAACGATCGCTGGAAGATGTGATCAACGCATTTATCGCACAGGAAAGTGATATCCTTGTTTGCACCACCATCATCGAGTCCGGCATTGATATGCCCAATGTCAACACCATTGTTGTAGAGAACGCCGATCATCTTGGCCTTGCCCAGCTGTATCAGCTGCGAGGGCGTGTTGGACGTTCCGACCGGCAGGCTTATGCCTATGTGACCTACCGGCGAGACAAGGTTCTCTCTGAGATCGCCGAGAAAAGGCTGGCGGCCATCCGCGACTTCACGGAGCTGGGCGCTGGTTTCAAAATCGCCTTGCGTGACCTGGAAGTGCGGGGTGCCGGCAATTTGCTGGGAGCGGAACAGCATGGGCAGTTGGATGCGATCGGGTATGACCTTTACTGCCGTATGCTGGAAGAAACAGTCCGGGAGCTGCAGGGCCAGGCCAGACCGGCACCGATAGCGACGGTTGTTGATCTTGATGTTGATGCCTTCATTGAGCGCACTTATATCCCCGATGAAGGGCAGCGCATGGATGTTTACCGCCGCATGGCCAATATCGGGTCGCTGGCGGATTACCAGGATGTCCTGGATGAGTGTCTGGACCGCTATGGAGAGATGCCGCCTACCGCCCTGGCGCTGGCCGACATTGCCTATGCTCGCAACGCGGCCAGCCGTTTCGGGTTTAAAAGCATTACTCAGCAGCAGCAAAATATTCTTTTGTCTTATGATGAAAGCGTTCAGCCGGACATGGGTGTTTTGTCGCGCCTGATCAGCAGGCCTGCTCTGAAAGGGCGCATCTTGTTCAATGCTGGCACAAGACCTTATCTGGTTTATCGTCAGGCAGCTGTAAACAAGCGTGAAATCAACAGTCAGCTGCGCCAGCTATTTATCACAATGGAAACGGAGGAGCAGCCAGATGTATATAAAAAACGAGTCGGGTCATGATCGCTGGATTGACCTGAGCGNNCGCATGCCAGTTTATCCGGGCGACCCGCCGGTTTCCGTTCGTAGATTCCTGACGCATGGATGTAACGGCGTTCAGGCCAGTGCCATAAGCCTTAGCTGTCATGCCGGCACCCATGTGGATGTTCCGCGTCATTATCTGCCAAAGGGCGCCGCTTTGGAGTCTATTTTGCTCGATCAGCTGACTGGCCCATCGCTTGTTGTCCGGGCTTGCCTGACCGCAGAGGGACTGATCGATCTGGCTTCGATGGATTTATCTGAACAACGGGCTGGAGACAACTTGTTGTTGGCTACTGGCTGGGATCGGCTGGCCGGTAAACCGGCATACTATCAGGATATTCCTCGTTTTGCTCCGGGGAGCACGCGTTTCTTACTGGAGAAAGGTATACCTATTCTTGGTCTGGACTTGCCGACCGTTGAAGAGGCGGCGGATCCGCCAGATCATGACATGATGCATCAGGTTTTACTGGAGGAAGGCATTTTGATCGTTGAATGTCTGTGTGGTTTAGAGAAGATTATTGGCCGTCGTGTCCAGTTCTATGCTTTCCCTCTGCTTCTGCCAGGGTGCGACGGCAGTCCGGTCAGGGCCTGCGCCCGCATGTTGCCTGTATGATTTTGCCTGACAGCCAAACGGCAGGTCGTCTGCCGGATACATTGCTTTTTAATCGTCGATGCTTTATAATAACAATCTGTGTCCCGGTGGCCTAATGGATAAGGTGGCAGTTTCCGGAGCTGTTGATGCGGGTTCAATTCCTGCCCGGGACGCCAGAAAAACCGCTGAAGCAAAAGTTCAGCGGTTTTTCATAATAAATCAGGATCACCACACAGGATCTTATTGGTGCGCTATTTGATATAACCTACCAGCTTCGAGATCCGCATGATTGAATCGTGCACAGCTTCAAGCACTTTTTCATCTTTTTCAACCTTAACACGATTCTGCAGATGTGTTTTACAAACATCTTTGCCAATATCACCCATACTGACGGCAGTCTGCCTGCGAATCTCCGGATCAGAATCCTGCAGCATAATAATCAGGTTATTGACTGCATGATCGTCACCAATCTCACCTAAAGCTTTGATTGCTTCCAGGCGTATATCCTGCTTTTTATCCATCAGAAGCGGAATGATTTTGGCGGATTTTCTCTTTTTTACGTATGATTCGATCTTTTTAGCCTTATCTCCGAAAATCATGAAGAAACCCCCTTTTCCATACTTTGATGCCACGAACCTGAAAGACGATATAACCCTATTAAAATTATAACGGTGAATTGTGAACTATTTGTTACGAAAACGGGTGGAGTCCCTGGTATTAGGGCATCGTATCACATCGCTGCATACGATTTCCAGCCACACAGGCCATCCTTTGACAAACGGTGCACAATTCATTACCATGTTAACAGCGTTGAAGCCTGTCCGTCTACCGGCAGGCTCATAGTAATTGGGAAAAGCCGGCAGGATGTGGTTAACGAGTATGAAGTTTTATGGACGTTTCTATCGATTCTCGCGTTTTCTTGTGAGGCGGTTTTATCCGTCCTATCGTTTTGAAAATGACCAGTGGCTGCAAGATCCGGCTGTTTATCTTTGCCGTCATTTTAATTCACAGGGGATTTTTATGACCGTGCCCTGGCTGCCCGGACGGTTTCACATCTGGTCACTTCATCTGTATCATCGGGCAAAAACCTGCTATCGGCACATGATGGATTTCACGTTAACCAAACGTCTGGCCTGGCCGAAATGGAAAGCCTGGCTGGCCTCGGTGCTCATCGGCTTGCTTTTTCCGCCACTGGTGAGGTCCAGCCGTTCTATCGCCGTCTATCGCAATTCGATGAAAGTCATGAAAACCTATCAGCAGAGCCGGGATGCGCTGATAAAGGGAGAGAGCCTGCTGATCTTTCCGGATAAAGACTACTTAAGCAAGAAAAGTGATATAGGTGAGATGTATCATGGTTTTCTGATGATCGACAGCTTGTATTATCGTTCGACGGGAAAACACATCCCCTTTATTCCACTGTACGCAGATCAAACAACCCGAACGGTCTGCGTGGGTGAGCCGGTCATCGTGCAGGGTAGTATCCGCGAACCGGCAGAATGTCAACGTGTGTATAAGGCCATCCGTGATCATTTGAGCGGACTTTCACACCAGCAGACTGATCTAAAGACCGATGGACCTTCCTGCTGAAATGCAGCTATTGGTCAGACGCATGCAGATTGGGAAAATATGGCTGCCCGCCAATTTGGCCCTGGCTCCCATGGCCGGCGTATCAGATTTGGCTTTTCGCCGAATCTGCCATCGGATGGGCGCAGGCCTGACGGTTACGGAACTGGTCAGCGCCAGAGGGCTGGTGCACGATCCGTCATTGGACCGCAGCTGGCGCTTTCTGTCAATCGACCCGCAGGCAGGCCCTATGGGCATCCAGTTGTTCGGCAGCGAACCAGCTGATTTTTCCACGGCTATTTGTACGATCATGGAACATCCGGTTCTGAGGCACTGCAGTCTGATTGACATCAATATGGGTTGCCCGGTGAAAAAGGTTGTGTCTGCTCAGGCCGGCAGCGCCCTGATGCGTGATCCAGACAGGGCTGCTGCAATTGTCCGGGCGGCTGTTCGTACGGCAGGTCAGGCAGGAAAACCTGTTACTGTGAAAATTCGCAGCGGTTGGGATGCGTCGTCAGTTAACGCAGAGCAATTTGCCTGCAGAATGGAGGAGGCAGGGGCAGCCGCGCTCACAGTCCACGCCAGGACCCGTGACCAGTTTTATAGTGGCCAGGCCGAGTGGTCGGTGATCGAGGCTGTGTGCCGCGCTGTAACCATACCGGTTTTCGGCAATGGTGATGTCTGGACTGCCGATGATGCCTTCCGGATGCTGAGGCAGACAGGCGCGGCAGGTGTCATGGTGGGACGCGGAGCGCAAGGCAATCCCTGGATCTTCAGGCAAATACGCGAGAGCCAGGTGGCGTCGGATGGCTCTGACCGGTATACACACCAGGGCAGGCAGCCTGGTCTGGAGGAACGGATTGCCCTCATCATCGAACATATGGACAGCCTGATCCAACAGCTTGGCGAACGAACAGCGATCAAAGAGATGCGCCGTCATTTTTCCTGGTATGTCAAAGGCCAGCATGGTGCTGCCCATCTGCGCATGGCGGGCATGAAGGCCGGCACACGGCAGGAACTGCTGCAAGTATTGGAAGATTGGCGCAATGGCACAATTAAATATTGTGAAAATTCATAATGGAAGTTGTTGAATGTGCATAGTATAATGGAATGCACAGTGCCTGCATCTGCTGAACATAACAGTTAACCGAGGGTGCAGCTGATCGAATAAGGGGGTACTTAACCTATGAAAACTTATCCCGCAGACAAGATCCATAATCTTGTGCTTCTGGGTCATGGCGGATCAGGCAAGACTGCCTTTGCTGAAGCCGTCTTGTTCAACGCTAAGTCGATTGCCCGAATGGGTAAGGCCGCTGATGGCAATACGGTCATGGATTTTGACGCGGAAGAAATACGCCGCCAGATTTCCCTGAACACAACGTCCGCCACCTGCGAATGGCAGGATCGCAAGATCAACCTGATTGACACGCCAGGCGACTTCGACTTTATCGGAGAAGTCATGCAGGGCATTCAGGTCGCTGACGCGGCACTTGTGCTGATCGGAGCCAAAGACGGTGTTTCAGTTGGTGCCGAAAAAGCGATGCGCCTCTGTCGGAAAAAGGATTTGCCAGTTGTTTTCATGATCAGTCGCATGGATGAAGCCAATGCCAACTTTGACAAAGCTTTGGCCAGCCTGCAGGAGACATTCGGTCAGACCGTTCTGCCGTTTGCCTTGCCTGTGCTGACTGATGGTGTTATGAGTGGTGTTGTCGATGTTGTGAACGCTCAGGCTTATGCGCTTGATGCCAAAACCGGCCAGGCCAAACCGATGGAAATACCTGCAGAACTGGCAGACGCTGTAGAAGGCTTGTCAGAATCCCTGATTGAGGCTGTAGCTGAAACAGATGAAGAACTTATGGAAAAATATTTCAGCGGTGAACCATTCACAGAAGAAGAAAAAAACCGCGGTTTGCGTCAGGCCATTCAGACAGGTGCCCTGCAGCCAGTCTTCGTCGGATCAGGCGTTGCCAACTGGGCCGTTTCCTTCACCATGGACCAGTTGGTCAACTATCTGCCCGCAGCGGCAGACAGCAAAGAGGTCAGTGCCACTGCTGGCGATGGTTCGTCTACCGTACTGAAAGCTGATCCAACAGGTCCTCTTGCCGTATTTGTCTTCAAGACGATCGCGGATCCGTTTGTCGGACGCATATCACTGTTCAAGGTCGTTTCCGGCACACTGAAAGCGAATGGAACCTTGTACAACCCGATAAAAGAGAAGGATGAGCGCATTGGTTCTCTTTTTATGATGGTCGGAAAAAAACAGCTGCCTGTCGAGCAGATCAATGCCGGCGATATTGGTGCTGTCACCAAACTGATGGTCACGACAACCAACGACACCTTGTGTGAGCGCAGCAGCATCTTGACCCTGCCTCAGATCAACTTCCCGGTTCCTTGTCTCTCTCTGGCCATTCTTCCGCAGGTCAAGGGCGAAGAAGATAAAATCATGTCCGGACTGAACAAGTTGAAAGATGAAGACCCGGTGTTCGATGTGCGCAATGATCCGGAAACCCATCAGATGGTTTTGTCCGGTCTTGGTGAACAACAACTGGAAGTTCTACGCAGCAAGCTGAAAGTCAAATTCAACGTGGAAGCGCTTTTGGAAGAAGCCCGGGTGCCCTATCGTGAAACCATCCGGAAAAAAGTAAGGGTTCAGGGACGGCACAAAAAACAAACAGGCGGTCATGGTCAATATGGTGATGTCTGGGTAGAGTTTGAGCCGGGAGAAGAAGAAAATCTGGTCTTCGAAGAAAAAATATTCGGTGGTTCCGTGCCAAAATCCTTCCATCCGGCCGTTGAGAAAGGCCTGCAGGAAGCCATCAGTAAAGGTGTGCTGGCCGGATATCCGGTTGTAAACCTGAAAGCTACTCTGGTGGACGGATCCTACCATGATGTTGATTCATCAGAAATGGCTTTCAAGATCGCGGCCAGGCTTGCCTATAAAGCCGGTCTTCCCCAAGCCGGACCTGTGCTGCTGGAACCGATCAGCACGGTTGAGATCCATATCCCAGATGATTATCTGGGTGATATCATGGGTGATCTCAATAAGCGTCGCGGTCGTATTATGGGTATCAATCCTGATGATGAAGGACAGGTTGTTCAGGCTGAGGTGCCAACATCAGAAATGGGTAAATATGCTTCTGATCTTAAATCAATGACACAGGGTCGCGGTTGGTACACCATTCAGTTTGCCCGATATGAGCAGGCTCCGCAACCTGTTGCCGACAAGGTCATCGCAGACGCGAAAGCCAGAATGGAAGAGGATGACGAATAGGTGGTTGTCAAGGCTTGGTTGTCTTTCAGTCACTGTGCATTGACAGACCATGTTATAAATTTAACAGAGAAAGCCTGCATGGATGCAGGCTTTCTCTGTTAAGGTGTGCCACGCATGGCACTTTACTTGACGGTGAAAGTCCGTTATGGAGGTATGTAGNNTCTGTTAAGTGGCGGTTAAGTTTTGCTCAAGGGTGGTAGAACATGAGCTGAAGGGGCGGGGTCACGCCCGTTTTTTCATCAAATTCCATGATCAAGATATCCTTCATATAGACATTCCAGCGTTCCACAACAGGGCTTTCCGCCTGTATCCGTGCTGCCATATCCAGGTCATCACATTCATAATAGCCGAAAAGTTCGTTACCATAACGCCAGATGGTATAGTTGTGGATGCCGGCCTGATTGAGCACCGATGTCATTTCAGGCCAAATCTCGTCGTGGCGTTTTTTGTACTCCTTTTCGCTGCCTGGTTTGATTCTGGCATGCCAGGCAAAACATTTAAGGTTTTTTTCTTCAAGTGTTTTCATCATCTTGGCTCCTTTCTCCACGGGCGATTTATGCTATGATAGGCTGTTATTGCCGCGTCCACCCTCAACGCGGTGTGTATGGTCTGATCCGCCACGGCTGACAATGGCCGTCTGCGGTTTTGCCACTTGGTGATCCGGGGCTTGCCGGTATTTTTGCCGGAGACGTTCAATGGCCTGTTCAAGACGCTGAATGACATCGTCGCGATTGCGCTGGCTGGTTGGAATTCGTGCGATGAAACGGTCGATGAAAAGGCCAAGTGAATGCAGGGTGTTGGCTTCACGCAGCATGATGACAATAGGCTCCCGTATTTTTATTGATGTAAACAAGGCCGCCTGGTTTTCGTAATAGGTCATGCTGAAATGCGATTGATCGTGCGTACAGGATTCACTGATGATATAAAGATGATACGATTTATGAGCGCGTAAAAGGGTGACAATCTGCTCGAGCCATGCAGCCTTTTCTGCCGGGCTTACACAGATTGATTTGCAGGATATCAGCTCAAAGCTGCCGGACAGGTCAAATCTGTCCTGATCACCATCCTCCAGAGCGGAAAGTGAGAGAAGTTCATAGACGTCACTGCCTTGCTCGATCGCCCGTATGAAACGTTCCCTGCTGGCCAGCAGCCATTCTGCCGAATGTTCCTTCCCCAGGACATCAGACTGGGAACAAGCCTGCAGCAACCGGGTGAAAAGCTGTGTGGGCATGAGCAGCGGATTGAGTTGATGGCGTATGGTGTAAAGCCGCTCGAACTGATCCTGCAAACGACGTAAATCAGATTGAAAGGCTGGCCGCTTTTTTGCTGTATAGACATTGAGCAGAGGCTGGCACTGGTTTAAGCATGACTCGAACAGGCGCGTGTAGTGATGGATGATCTCAGGGCTGTTGCAGAGAAAAGAGAGTCCTTGATCTTTTTGCTCTTCAGTAGCCTGGCTGAAACAGATGAAGTGATCCTTCACAATGATCAAAGTCTGCTGAATCATCGGGTCAGCATATTGCGGCTGGTAATATGAATCGATCTGCCCGGAGAGATGAAGCGGAAACCAGTATTCAAGAATTCCGGTGATTTCCTGGGTGCGCCTGCTGACAATGTGGATTATCTTTATTCTGTGACCATGCTCTATGACTTGGCGCAGGAGGCTGGCGCTGTACCGCATGAACTGCGGGTCATCAGTCAGCCAGTTCATGCTTTCTTCGCTGACCAGCATGAGCGTGCACGGTTTCTGACTGGTTATCACGTCCAACAGCAGATTAACAACAGCCTGGCGCTTGCCGTTGATGCCCCGAAAAATCTCCAGCTGCTGCTGGCTTCCAGAGACTGCCGATTTATGCCATGCCGCACAAACAGTAGGGTTCTGAACAAAAAACTCAGTCCTTTTTTGTGTAGCTGGCTGACCGCTCTGGCTGAACCAGTTGCTGATATTGTCCAGCAGTTTTACCGGGTCACCCATATCCGGGGACAGGTCGGGCATGGGCGGGAAATTTAAACCGTCTGCCGACGCCAGCCAGTTGGCCAGCAGATGCACCCGTTCCGTATCCTCAAGGCTGTGCTCCTGCCTGTACCCGCTTAATGTCTGCAAGATGCGTGACAGGTAGGCTTTTTGATAAGGATAAGCGTTGGTCCTTATGAAAAAATCAGCCAAAGCCGCAAGATGTGGTGATTGTGCAGCGATGACGCGGTCGCCGGTTTTCCAGCGGCTGATCAAAGAAGGGTCTACATTGATTGCCTTGGCCAGCTTGCTGTTGCTGATCTTGAACACATGCGTCAGTAACCTTAATTTTTCACTGAATTCCATGATATCCCTCCAAGGCTGACTCGCGCACATTATGACACGGGCTGACATGAATTGTCAATTTCCATAAATAAATGACGCCCGGAACGACACAGTCCGGACAGTCTGCACCGTAGCATAGGCCGTAGCAGGGATGGTCGCTTGAGTATCTCGGGGAAAGCTGATATGATTGGACTAAATCAGATGGCAGGCTGCTTGTTCCTGTTGCGATAGCTTGCGACTGTTGTCGAAGCGACAGAGAAGGAGACACACAAAAGTGGAAGATGGCAGTAGTATACGCATTTTTTTGACGGCTGTACAACCGCTTGTCACAAGCACACCGATATTTGTTGATTTCCTTATCCTTTTCATGCTGATCATGGTAAACGCTTTCTTCGCAGCGACTGAGATCGCTGTCATTACCTTGAATGACAATAAAATCAGAAAGCTGGCTGAAGAGGGTGATAAGGTAGCCCGCAAACTCCTGCGCCTGATTGATGAACCCAGTCGTTTTCTGGCAACCATACAGGTAGGTGTGACGCTGGCCGGTTTTCTTTCGTCAGCGCTGGCAGCAGACAAATTATCCGGTCGCCTTTACCGGGCGATTGGGCTTGACTTGCCAATCGTCCGCACAGCCAGTGTGGTTGTTGTCACCGTCATCCTGGCTTATTTTTCACTGGTACTGGGAGAGCTGGTGCCAAAGCGCCTAGCGCAGCATAATCCGGAAAAACTGGCTAATGGCATCGCCGGTATTATCACCGGCCTTGGAACGATCATGAAACCTTTTGTGGTGCTGCTGACAGTCTCGACAAATTTGATTTTGCGCCTGCTGGGCATTGACCCTTCTCAGACAGACAGGACGGTGACCGAAGAAGAGATCCGCATGATGGTCGATGTTGGTCGGGAATCGGGCAGTATTCATGAAGGCGAAAAAGAAATGATCAACAACATCTTCGAGTTCAATGATAAAGAGGTCTCAGAAATCATGACACATCGCACGAACATTGTTTCGCTTAATGTGGAAGCAGATTATGCTGAGGTCCTGTCTGTCGCAGTTCATGAAAAATACACGCGCATCCCTGTCTTTGACGAGAACATCGATAACATCGTCGGCATTTTGCACATCAAAGATCTGCTTTATCATGCTGCTGAAGGCCTTAAAGAGCCATTTTCCCTGCGCAAAATGATCCGCCCGCCCTATTTTGTCCCGGAATCCAAGAATATCGATGCCCTATTCCGCGAAATGCAGCGGGACCGGATGCAAATGGCGGTTGCCATCGATGAGTACGGCGGGACGGCTGGTATTGTTACCATCGAAGACTTACTGGAGGAAATAGTGGGCAACATCCAGGATGAATACGATGAAGAAGAGCAGGAGATTCTGCGTAAAGATGAGCAGACATGGATTATAGACGGTCTGGCTGATCTCGATGAGGTCGGCATGGCTATTGGTATTGATTTCCCAGACGATGATTTTGAAACAGTTGGAGGCTTTGTTATCAGCTTGCTTGGGCGCATTCCTGAAGCGCACGAACTGCCGGTTGTCACCTATGAGCATATAACACTGAAGGTGCTGGCCATGGAAGAAAAACGTATTTCCAAAGTGGAAATCAAGGTGCTGCCGGTTCTTGAAGCCGACATCGAAAACGACGATGGCAAGTGACACGGTCAGGCAACGGGTATGAACAAGCGCTGTTTACGCCAAGAAGAGGGGGACTTTCGCATACATGCCGCGATATGGCTATATTTTACTTGATGAACATGATGATGACATGAGCAGGCAGGCCATGCAGCTCGATACGATCGGATCATTCACACGCATTTTTGTTGACAGGCATAATAAGGACAAAAAGAGCAGGGAACAGCGCAGGCGGTTGCTTTCGCTGCTGGAAGCCGGTGATGTGGTTTATGTGGCAGCGGCTGACCGCTTCTGCGGCAATCTGAAAGATTTTCTCGATTGTTATGAAAGAATCCAGAGCAGAGCCTCTGACATTGTTCTGCTGGAAGAAGCGCTTGACAGTCGCAGCGCTGCAGGGAAAGCGACGATAAGAACATTATGTGCTTTTAATCAACTTGATTTCGTTTTTCAGTCAGATAGCAAGAAAGCCGGTATTCGCAAAGCACGTGCCAGCGGGCGCCGTATCGGCAGGCCCCCTGTGGCAATACCTCCGGGCTTCCGGGATATCTGCAAAGCCTGGTCGCAAGGCCAGATCAGCGGCCGTGAAGCCATCATCAAAAGCGGCTTGCGCAGTACCAGTTTTTATAAAAAAGCAGCCGAACTGGGTTTCCAGGCACCTAAGAGGCAGAAAACTGAGTAAAACGCCATATTGCTGTCACAATAATACGATATGATGCGTGAGCAGCGTTGTCGGCAGCGCCTTGTCCGTGTATAATATATCGATGCGGCATTTCACAGGATTTAGATAAAGGAAGGAACCGTTATGAGCGAGAACAAGAATAAACCCGCCCAGTGGAAATCTGAAGAGCAGCGCATGGCCCGTAAAGCCAGGCTCGCCGAAATGAAATCCAAGGATGGCGGAAAAAAACAGATCAGAACAGCCAATCCGCTGACCCGGCTGATCACGATTATCGTGCTTGTCATCGCACTGTTGGTCACCAGTTTATGGGCAATCGTCCGAAGCGGCCTTCCTCATCGCGAACTCGCAGCAGTCGCCATCGGCGACCATACGCTCAGTGCTGTGGACATCAATTATTATTATTACCAGCAGCTGGCCTCCTATGGTCTTGATCCGACAAATCCGGAAACCAAGGCTACGCTCGATGCTCCCAGCGGTATGGAAGGGTTCAAGACGAATGCAGATTTTATAAAAGACCAAGCCATTCAGCAATTACGGGAAGATGTCCTGCTGGCTGAGCAGGCAGCCCTGAAAGGCTTGAGCCTTTCAGCTGAAGAATCTGAAAGTGTTGAAAACTATATCTCCGGAATGGCAGCCAACGCAACCAAGGAGGGTAAATCTTTAGATAATTTTCTTGCTGCAGCCTATGGAACCGGCATGAATGAAAAGGTGCTGCGCCGTTGTGTTGACCGTATGCTTCTGGCGGATCTGTTTGCCCAGGATAAAATTTCAGCCTTTACCCACACTGATGAGGATCTGCAGAAGGCATATGATAAAACACCGGAGCAGTACGACCTGATTGATTATCGCGTATTCTATCATGCCGCAAACATAAAGACCGAGGCAACAGAGGCTGAAAAGACTAAAGCCATGGAAATATCTCGTAAAGCGGCGGACAATATGCTCACCAAAATAACCGATGAGGCTTCATTCCGCAGTCAAAGCGTTGTCTATGCGGCTGACGCTGATAAAGAAGCCTACAGAGATGATGACATAAGCCTGAACCGCAGCAAATATTACAGTAACATCTCACCTTCCCAGGTGCGTGACTGGCTTTTCGAGGCGGATCGGGCCACCGGCGACAAAGCCGTCATTGAATCAACATCCGGCTACTATGTTGTTATGTTTTTGAATCGCACAAAAGGAGAATTTGAACAGGTTAATGTTCGCCATATCCTGACAGTTGCCAGAAATGGGACCGCGACAACAGAACAGATTACTGCGGCAAAACAAAAAGCCGAAAAGATTCTGGCGGATTACCAGGCCGGTGAACAAACAGAGGAAGCCTTCGCGGAACTTGCCAAACAAAACTCTGAAGACGGCAATGCCGCACAAGGTGGCCTGTATGAAGGTGTTTACAAAGGGCAGATGGTGACGGAATTTGAGGACTGGTGTTTCAACCCGGCCCGCAAAACAGGCGATACCGGGATTGTCCAGACAGACTTCGGTTTTCATGTTATGTATTATGTCGGCACCAACGGCGTCGACTGGAAAATCCGTACCAGGGATTTGCTGAACAGTGAAGCCTATCAGCAGTATCTGGAAGAACTCGGCACACAGAATCCCTATACAATCCGTTCCTTTGGCTTCCGTTTTGTCGGCTGAAGGCAACGCAACTTTGCCGGACCGTTTTTTATCCGTGTTAACCTAAACAACCTGACTGTCCGGCTCATTTATTGTCGAAAAAAAGATGTCAATCTGCGTTGACACCTTTCATTGCGAGTGTTATTATCTTATAACGCGTCATAAACTGGAGGCATATCGCTTGTAGTACTTGACAGCGAAAGACTCTTTTCAAATCAATTATAGCATTTGCAGGAGAGTCGTCAATATTTCAGGTGCATAATGAACCTGTTTGTCCTGCTGACGGTACTGTACAAGTTTGCTGACCGGCAGACCGGGCAAACCTGCTTTGTTTGTACCGCAAAGTCAGACTGTCGTAGCGGACCAACAACGGCAATGCCGGAACATGCGTGAGGTGATCATTAATGGTGCGTCCCGTCCAATTGGGCAGAACCGAAAGAATGTCTTATTCCAAGATCAATGAGGTAATTGACATTCCCAATCTGATCGAGATTCAGAAAAACAGTTATCAATGGTTTCTCGATGAAGGCCTGATGGAAGTATTGCGCGATGTATCACCGATTACAGATTATTCTGGTGATATTGAGCTGTCTTTCATCGACAAAGAGTTCGATGTACAGGCACCAACCTATTCTATTGAAGAGTGCAAAGAGCGTGATGCGAACTTCGCCGCGCCTCTGCGGGTAAAAGTCAGACTGCGCAATCGCAAGGACGATATCATAAAAGATCAATATATTTATATTGGTGAGTTCCCAATTATGACAGACACCGGGACCTTCATCATCAATCGCGCCGAACGCGTTATCATCAGCCAGCTGGTGCGTTCCCCCGGTGCCTATTTTGATATCATGCTGGACAAAACCGATAAAGAGCTTTACACCTCCCAGATCATCCCCAACCGGGGGGCCTGGCTGGAATACGAAACGGACAGCAACGACCTGCTCTGGGTGCGTGTGGACCGGACAAGAAAATTTCATCTGACTATTTTGCTGCGTTCTCTAGGCTTTGGCACGAATGAACAGCTTATTGAGACCTTCGGCGAAGAAAATAGCCTGACCCAGACCATGATCAAGGATGGATGCCGTAACAGGGAAGAAGGACTTCAGGAATTATATAAGAAACTTCGTCCCGGAGAGCCTGTCTCAGTTGAAGGCGCCGAGTCTTTGCTTAACAACATGTTTTTTGATCCAAAACGTTACGACCTTGCCCGGGTTGGCATCTATAAAATCAATAAAAAGCTGGCATTGGCCACACGACTCGTTGGGCACAAAGCGGCAGAAAATGTCGTCGATGACCTGGGAGAGATCCTGGTTGGCGCTGATGAGATCATAACAGATGAGATTGCCAGGCAAATCCAGAGTGCAGGCATCAACGAAGTGTCTGTATACCCGATTCAAATTGTCGGAACCACTGTCAACCAGCTGGAAAACAAGCTGAAAATCATCGGCAACAACCGGGTGCAGGCCCGGCAGTTCCTGCTTCGCTATTTCAGCCAGGATGAGCTCGGTGATTTTGATCCGGCGGTTCTTGGCCTCTCAGAAATGGCCAGGACCGGCATACTCCGCGCGATCATCATGGAGGCTAAAACCCAGGAAGATCCGATTGCTGAATTAAAAAAGCAGATTATGGAGCGCTTACATGAGCTGATGCCCAAGCATCTGACTGTTGACGATATCGTGGCTTCTGTCAGCTATCTGATAGGCCTTGAATACGGTATTGGTGAAAAAGATGATATTGACCATCTGGGCAACCGGCGTATCCGTTCTGTTGGCGAATTACTGCAGAACCAGATCCGGGTCGGATTCTCCCGTATGGAACGTGTGGTGCGTGAACGTATGGGCACGCTCAGTGATATGGCTGCTGCCACACCGCAGATGATTGTCAATACACGGCCGGTCAGCGCGGCCATCAAGGAGTTCTTTGGCTCAAGCCAGCTGTCCCAGTTCATGGATCAGCCGAACCCCCTTGCTGAGCTGACGCACAAACGGCGCCTTTCAGCCCTGGGTCCAGGTGGTTTGTCGCGGGAACGTGCCAATTTTGAGGTTCGTGACGTCCACTCCTCTCATTATGGACGCATGTGCCCGATTGAGACACCTGAAGGGCCGAACATCGGCCTGATCAACTCGCTGGCAACCTATGCCCGCATTAATCGCTACGGCTTTATCGAAACGCCCTATCGTGTCTATGACAAGACAAAGGGCATTGTTACCGCTGAAGTCCGTTACATGACCGCTGATGAGGAAGACTATTATTATATCGCCCAGGCTAATGAGCCGCTGGATGATGCTGGGCATTTTCTCGATAAACGTATTATTTGCCGTTATCTGGATAAATTTCTGGAAGTTGAGCCGGAGCAGGTCGACCTGATGGATGTCTCGCCCAAACAGCTGGTTTCGGTGGCGACAGCCTTGATCCCCTTCCTGGGCAACGACGATGCCAACCGTGCTTTGATGGGATCCAACATGCAGCGCCAGGCTGTTCCACTCATCAAAACAGAGGCACCGATTATCGGTACCGGTATGGAATACCACGCGGCCAAAGACTCAGGTGTCTGCGTCGTTGCCAAACAGGATGGAATTGTTGAGTTTGTCAGCGCTGACAAGATTGTAATCAAGACCGGTTCCATGGGCTTTGACACTTATCGCCTGACCAAATATCAGCGATCCAACCAGGGCACCTGCATCAATCAGCGCCCTCTGGTCAAAAAGGGTGAAACCATTACAGCTGGCGATATTATCGCCGACGGTCCCTCGACAGATGATGGAGAGCTGGCTCTGGGCCGCAACGTGCTTATCGGTTTTATGACGTGGGAAGGCTACAATTACGAAGACGCCGTACTGATCAATGAACGACTGGTTCGCGAGGATGTTTATACATCGATCCATATAGAGGAATACGAGTGTGAAGCACGTGACACCAAGCTGGGCCCTGAAGAGATAACACGAGAAATTCCCAACGTTGGCGATGACGCGTTACGTGATCTTGATGAAAACGGCATCATCCGCATCGGCGCTGAAGTACAGGCCGGTGACATCATCGTGGGTAAGGTGACACCTAAAGGTGAAACGGAACTGACAGCTGAAGAACGTCTTTACAGGGCGATCTTCGGTGAAAAAATCCGTGAAGTCCGGGATACTTCAGTACGTATACCCCATGGTGAAAGCGGTATTGTCGTTGATGTCAAAGTGTTTACCCGCGAGAATGATGATGATCTCAAGCATGGAGTGAACATGCTGGTGCGTGTCTACATCGCCCAGAAAAGAAAAATTTCCGTTGGTGATAAAATGGCGGGTCGCCACGGCAATAAAGGTGTCATATCCAGGATACTTCCAGAAGAAGACATGCCTTTCCTGCCTGACGGAACCCCTTTGGATATCGTTCTCAATCCGCTCGGCGTTCCTTCCCGCATGAACATCGGCCAGCTGCTGGAAGTTCATCTGGGACGTGCTGCCGCTCTGCTCGGTTGGAAAATCGCAACACCGGTTTTTGACGGTGCGACTGAAAATGATGTCATAGATGCTTTTGCTAAGGCTGGTATTGAGCCGGATGGCAAGACGGTTCTTTATGATGGACGGACCGGCGAGCCTTTCGAGAGTAAAATCACCGTCGGCATGATGTATTATATGAAACTGCTTCATCTGGTTGATGACAAGATCCATGCGCGCTCCATTGGGCCGTACTCTCTCGTAACCCAGCAGCCCCTAGGCGGTAAAGCCCAGTTTGGCGGCCAGCGCTTCGGTGAAATGGAAGTCTGGGCTTTGGAGGCATATGGCGCCAGCTATACGCTGCAGGAAATCCTTACAGTCAAGTCAGATGATATATCCGGACGGACAAAGACGTATGAAGCGATCGTCAAAGGTGAGAGCGTACCTGAAGCCGGAGTTCCGGAATCCTTCAAGGTGCTTGTCAAGGAACTGCAGAGCCTGGCACTTGATGTACGTATCTTCTCGGAGAAAAACGAGCTGGTTGACATTAAAGAAGAAGATGAGAACGATGTACCGGAAATTGACCGCAGCAAGCTTGATGAACTGATGGGTGTCAGCGTTGTGGATGACCACTTGACCGCGGCTGGATTCACGGAGGGCCTCCTTGATGAAGATGGTGGCATTTCCGTAGATGTCGATCTGGATGAGGAAGAAGAGGCAACCGGCAACGAGGACGCATCTGCGGATGCAGACGCGGACGGCCCCTACAATGATGAAGAGGAGCAGGGTTAGCCAGGGTCTGGCTGATATGTTGAAGCTCTGTCATCAGAAAAAAGGAGACTGCGCTCATGTTTGAAATGAATCATTTTGAGGCAATCGGTATCAGCCTTGCCTCTCCTGAAAAAATACTGGAATGGTCTCGCGGTGAAGTCAAGAAGCCGGAGACAATTAACTACCGTACGCTGAAACCAGAGCGGGACGGCCTGTTTTGTGAAAAAATATTCGGTCCGACCAAAGACTGGGAATGTCATTGCGGGAAATACAAGAAAATCAGATATAAAGGGATTGTCTGTGACCGTTGCGGCGTTGAGGTGACAAAATCCAAGGTACGACGTGAGCGACTCGGCCACATAAAACTGGCGGCACCGGTTTCCCACATCTGGTATTTCCGTGGCATACCCAGCCGCATGGGCTTGATCCTTGACATGTCACCACGTAATTTGGAGAAAGTCTTGTACTTTGCCTCTTATGTTGTCATTGAGCCAGGCCTGACCAGTTTTTCACCGCGCCAGGTGATCACTGAGAAAGAATACCGTGACGCGATCGAAGCTTACGGGAAGAACAGTTTTAAAGCCAAGATGGGCGCGGAAGCGATCAAAGAACTGCTTAGCGCCATTAAGATCAACGAAATGGCGCAGGAGCTGAGAGAAGAGTTCCGCTCTTCAAGCGGGCAGAAAAAAGTTCGTATCATCAAGCGTCTCGAAGTGGTCGAAGCTTTTAAAAAGTCGGGCAATAAACCGGACTGGATGATCCTGGATGTATTGCCTGTACTTCCACCCGAACTGCGGCCGATGGTTCAGCTGGATGGCGGCCGTTTTGCAACCTCTGACTTGAATGACCTGTATCGCCGTGTCATAAACCGTAACAACCGCCTGAACAAGCTGCTGCAGCTGGGTGCTCCGGAAATTATCGTGCGCAATGAAAAGCGCATGCTGCAAGAAGCAGTGGATGCCCTGATCGACAACGGTCGTCGCGGCCGTCCGGTTACCGGAGCAGGCAACAGGGCTCTGAAATCGTTGTCTGATATGCTGAAAGGCAAGCAAGGCCGGTTTAGGCAGAATTTGCTTGGGAAACGCGTTGACTACTCCGGAAGGTCCGTTATCGTTGTTGGTCCGGAACTAAGGCTGCACCAGTGTGGTCTGCCCAAAGAAATGGCGCTGGAGCTATTCAAGCCATTTGTGATGAAGAAAATTGTCGCAGCAGGACACGCCCACAACATAAAAACCGCACGTCGTCTGGTGGACAGGGCCAATGACTTGGTATGGGACACCTTGGAGGAAGTCATTCAAGATCATCCTGTTCTGCTGAACCGCGCGCCAACCTTGCACCGTCTGGGTATACAGGCATTTGAACCCGTGCTGGTTGAAGGCCGGGCTATAAAACTGCACCCCTTGGTCTGTACCGCTTACAACGCCGATTTTGACGGCGATCAGATGGCGGTTCATGTTCCGCTTTCTGCTGAGGCCCAGGCTGAAGCCCGCTTCCTCATGCTTTCAGCCAATAACCTGCTCAAACCGCAAGACGGTAAGCCGGTAACGGTGCCGACACAGGACATGGTTCTGGGTATTTATTACCTCACGCTGGACAGGGAGGGTGAGGGTGACGGCGAGAGCGTCGTTCCACATGCCTACAGCTCGGTTGAAGAAGCGATTATGGCATATGACGGCCATAAACTGCATCTGCACGATCGTATTAAGGTACGTATGCAGCGGCAAATGCAAGGAGAAAAGAAAAGCGCGCTTGTCGAAAGTACACTGGGCCGTTTTATTTTCAATGCCGTCATACCTCAAAATCTGGGCTTTGTTAACCGTACCTTACCAGAAAATGCCTTTGCACTGGAATGCGACTTCCTGGTGGGCAAGAAAGAAATAGGCCAGGTGATCGAGCGCTGTATTCAACAATACGGTCTGTCCGAGACGGCTGCCATTCTTGATAAGATCAAGATGCTTGGCTATCATTACTCAACAGTTGGCGGATTGTCCATCAGCATCTTTGACATGATTGTCCCCGATGTCAAAAAGCGGTTTATCGCTGAAGCAGAAGAGAAAGTAGACTATGTCAACCGCCAGTTCCAGCGTGGTCTGCAGAATGAAGATGGTCGTTACCGTGCTGTTGTTGATATCTGGCGTAAAACGACAGATGACATCACAGATGCCCTGAAAAACAATCTGGGCAAGTATAATTCTGTCTACATGATGTCCCAGTCTGGAGCCCGTGGTAACATCAATCAGATCAAGCAGCTGGCGGGTATGCGCGGCAACATGAGCGATACATCGGGTAAAACCATTGAAATCCCGATCAAGTCCAATCTGCGTGAAGGCATGAATGTGCTGGAATTTTTCATCTCCAGCCATGGTGCCCGCAAATCGCTTTCGGATACTGCCCTCAAAACAGCAGACTCAGGCTACTTGACGCGGCGTCTTGTCGACGTCGCCCAGGATGTTATCGTACGCGAAGAAGATTGTGGTACCGAGGAATATATCGCGATCAGTGAAGTCCAGGTGGGAGGATCCAGCAAATCACGGCGCATCGTGAAGTCTTTGGAAGACCGTATCGCCGGCCGATATGCCGCGCGCGATATTCTGCATCCTGAGACAGGCACGGTGCTGGTAGCGCGAAATCATCTGATCACAAGCGTCCTGGCTGAGCAAATCGGTCAGGCCGGTGTCAGACAAGTGCCCATCCGGACTGTCTTGTCCTGCAGGGCCACCCATGGTGTCTGTGCACGCTGTTACGGTGTCAACCTGGCAACAGGTGAGCCTGCGGTGATCGGTGAAGCTGTCGGCATCATGGCCGCACAATCCATTGGTGAGCCGGGAACACAGCTGACCATGCGTACCTTCCATACAGGCGGCATTGCTTCGGGCGATGATATCACACAGGGCCTGCCCCGTGTCGAGGAGCTGTTTGAAGCACGTAAGCCAAAAGGTCAGGCCATTATTTCTGAACTGGACGGTGTCGTGCGTGTAGAAGAAACAGGCAAACGCAAGCGTGACATTTCGGTAACAGCGGGTAACGGCGAAGCCATCACCTACAGCATACCGCTGAGTGCACCCTTGATCGTCAGTACCGGAGATCCCATTGAAGCCGGTGATCTGCTGAC
>LFRM01167131.1_pt1 | contig 22717 bp, 18 predicted proteins | sample 618341 | NCBI WGS metagenome assembly LFRM01 (sample SAMN03654438, study PRJNA283298) | anaerobic digester metagenome | isolation source: pool of bioreactors CSTR01a, CSTR02a, and CSTR03a thermophilic anaerobic... | place: Denmark: Kgs. Lyngby | collected 2014-05-21 | reverse complement strand
CCCTGTATGAGGTAGGTCTCCTACCTTTTACTCACCCGTCCGCCGGTCGCCATCAATATACTCGCGTATATCATGCTGCCCCTCAACTTGCATGTATTAAGCCTGCCGCTAGCGTTCATCCTGAGCCAGGATCAAACTCTCCATACTTATTCTATTGTACTTATTTCTTGATCCTCCTCTTCTCTCGCTTTTGTTAAACTCTTCTTCCCCTTACTCCCCTCATCTCCTCAATTTACTTCCTTAATATTATTTCTTCGTCTTTATTCTCTTTTCTCCTCACCACACTCTTTACATCCCAATCCATCCTACCTCTCTGCACTTTTATCTCTCATCTCTCTGCCTTTTTCCCCCTTTTTGGGAATGCAAAATTATATACTTTTTTTTATCCTACCAAATTTTTTTTCACTTCCTTTAAAAAAAATTTCCCCCAATCCTGTTTTTTTTTGCTCTACTTACTCTTTTACCTACCTCTTTTTTATTATCCTCCCCTCTCTTGCACATGGCTGCCATTATAGCCTCCATCATCTCCATCCTACCTTTTCCCCTTTTTTGAGAATGCAAAAGTATTAACTTTTTTTTATCCTACCAAATTTTTTTTAATATTTTTTTATAATAATTTATTATTTACCTCTTAAACAAATTAAAATTTTTCATTATTACTGACTTTGCGGTAAATGAAATTTAAGAAATAATAAATTGTTATTCTGAATCCAACCTGTTTTTTGATTTGGAGTAAGTATTTTTTGCCAATTACCAATAGACTCAATACATTTAACCTCAGTGCCTTCATTGATAATGGCTATTGCTATAGATAAAGAATCTGGGCTACTATACAAATTAGTAGATTGAGTAGCAACAATGGCATTTTTAGAATTATTAATTTTAATATTTTGATAAATAAAACTGCTAAAAAAATAAATGAAAAAAATAGCAGAAAAAACAATTAGCCAGAATAAATGAGCACGATTAGAATTTTTTTTAAAAGCAAATAAAAAAATGAATAAACTCAAAAGAACAAAGAAAGACCAGGTAATCCAAAATAAAATATTATAAGGAATAGCTGTCAGAATATTATTTGCAAAAGCAGTAAACCCCATGGGTTGTGGCAAAAGCTTAGCATATCCTTTATTTACTAACAAATTGAGATTATCTTTAGCATTTTTGTTATATTTAGATAATAAAATAGCTTTTTTATAAAACCAAATAGCAGTAGATATATCACCCATTCTATAGGAGGCATTACCCATATTATAGTATAAATCATCCGTAATATATCCTTTATTAATTAGAGATTCCCATAATTGATAAGCAGTTTTAAAATCTTGAGCTTTATAAGCACTATCAGCTTTTAATAATAAAGCTTTAGTTTCTTTATTAGCAAAAGAACTTATCACACCACAAATAAAAATCAATAATATAGTAAGAATTATTTTTTTCATAATATTAAATCTTTTTTCTAATAAATTCAAAAGCACGTTTATAAAAATAACTTAGGTCTACACTAGAATTCGTAGGGGCATATGCATACATTTGGCATTCTTTAATGAAAGCAAGTAATTCATCTATGACGCTTTCGTCTACATTATGTTCTTTCATAATTTCTTTAGCAGAATCAATATTTAATTTTGATAAAGGAATTACATATTTATCAGAAATAAATTGCCAAAGAGCAGAAAGCAATTGCTCAAAAAACTGTTTAGAGTTATTTTCTTTCATAAATTTATAAGCATACTTAAGTCGTTTACCAGCCTCTCTATCTGCTTTTTTTTGTTTTTGCAAAGTAAAGTCTGCAAGGATTTTCAAGCGTTTTCTATAAAAAATAGAAACCAAAATAATTAATAGTAGAGGAATAATAAACAATAAAATTGCGAATAATTTGTTAAAAATCAATTTATCAAAAATGCTAAGAGATAGAATTGGAGTAATATACTGAATATCATCTTTAAGATTAGTAATAGCAACTTGAGAATTTTTATTAGCATTACCAGGATCGAAAACCTGGATATTAAATTCTGGAGTTTTAACAGTAATGTATTTACCATCAGATATAGAAAAAAATGAAAATTCTAATGGTGGAATAGTATAGCTACCTGCATTGAGTGGATTTATAATATATTTAAAAGTACGAGTACCAGAGATACCACTATTGGATTTAGTAAAAGCATCTTTAATTTCTGGATCAAAAACTTGAAAATTATCAGGTAATTGAAATTGTGGAGGATTAATCAAAGGTAGATTACCTTTACCAGAAATCAATAAATTGTAAACAATATTTTCGCCGAGGAAACACCTATCATTTTCTAAAGAAGCACTGACAGTAAAATTGCCAACAGCATTAGAAAAGCTAGCAGGAGCACCATCAGGTAAAGGATTAACATGAATTTGAATAGGATTACTTTTGAGAGTAATTTTTTCTGGTTGAGTAATTAGAGAAGGACTGAACATGCTAAAGGGGTCAAAATTAAAAGGATCATTAAAAAAATCATCAAAAACGTCAAAAGGATCTCTACGGGCAACTGGCCTAACAATAATAGCTTCTACTTCTAATGGATCTACTTTTAAGTTACCTGTTTCTTGTGGATAAAGAGCGATGCTACGGATATGAGCTACAACATAACGTTTGCCATTGATAATTTTTTCAGTAGTTTTGGCATTTGTATTATTATCAATAAGATTTTCGCTCCAGAAACCTTTAAAAGATGGAGTTTTATTAATACCATATTGACGAACATCAACGCGAGTGTAAATGTAATAATTAAGGATTACCGGTTCACCCAAATAAACATTAGATTTATTAACTTCTGCTTTAAGGAAAATTTCACCATCCTCTAATTGAGGAATATTTTCTGATTTATTTGATTGAGTATTAGATTTTGATGCTTGAGATTTATTGCTAGATGGAGAACCAGCTTGAGTAACTTTAATTGATAAACTATTGCTTTCTAACCATTTATTATCTACTAAAACTTTAGCTGGAGGTATAGTAAAAGTGCCTACTTTAGTAGGGAGAAGAGTAAAAATCCATTTTTGAGAATTGCTCCCATCATTAATAACCTTATTGTTGATAATCACAGTCATTCCTCCACCTGTATAGCTTTGTTGACCAATTACCCTGAAAGGTTCAAAATCTGGTCTGACAAATCTAGTAGAATTAGCTCCTTTAAGTTCATAAACAACATCAAAAGATTGATTAATAGGTACTGAAGAAAAATCTGTACTTGCAGTAAAAGTTTGAGCAAATGAGCTAGTGAAAATTAATAAAAAATAAAATAAAAAACATATTCTTTTCATCATTACCAATCTTTTTCTATTGAGATTTTTGATTTATTATAATTTAAAGTATCACGAAGCTGTTGTTGAGTTTGTAATTCTTTTTGTTGCATAGCTTTTAGCAGTCTTTCTATTTCTTCTTTACTCATTGTTTTTTGATTTTGCTTATTATCTTGATTTTGCTGCTTATTTTCATTATTATTCTGTTGTTGATTCTGCTGGTTTTGATTATCTTGTTGGTCTTGATTGTTTTGATTATCATTATCAGATTTATTTTGATCGTTTTTATTTTGATTGTTTTTATCCTTATTATTATTTTTTTTCGATTGTTGCATCATTTTCCAAGCATAATTAAGATTGTATTGAGCATCGCTATCTAAAGGATTTAAAGTCAATGCTTTAATATAGTAATCAATAGCTTTATCATATTTTTTTTGTTCTAAATACAAATTAGCAATATTATAATAAATTTTACTTTTAGCAAAATTATTATTTTTATCTAATAAATTCATAGCATTAATATACTCATTCTCTGCTAGATCATATTTTTTTTGATTATATAATGAATTAGCTAAATTAAAATAACCTTGAGATTTGTGATCTGATGGTAGTAAAAGACCTTTGCGATATAACTCCTCAGCTTGTTGAAAATTTCCTTTTCTATAAGCAGTGTTGCCTTGAAATAAAAAAATATCTCCATTAATATTTTTCTCATTTTGAGAAAAAGAAAAATCAAAACAAAGAAAAATTAGAATAAAAAAGACGAATAATCTCATGCGTCTAAATTTTTATGAATAAACTTTTGGAAATTATATTGCCATTTATCTTTATGCTCAGATAATAAAAAATCGATTAAAAGAATTAAAAAAGCTGGAATCAAAAACCATAAATATACAGATTGATATTGGCCTATATAAGCTTCTACACCTTTAGAATCTTGAAATTTTTTAATTTCATCAAATAGAATTTCATGAGCTTTGTTAAGGTTTTGATAATCGATTAGTTTACCACCAGTAGCACTAGCTATAGAACTAAGAAGCATAATATTAGGAGTAGAAGTAACTATGTTATTATTACTATCTCTTTTATAATTAATGATATTCCCATTTTGTTTAATAGGAATAGGTGCTCCCGTTGGAGTACCTAAAGCAACAACATAAACAGGAATATTATTGTCAGAATATCTTTTGAGAATTTCATTAGGATCATCTTCGAAATTTTCGCCATCGCTAAATAAAATAACCATAGGTTTTTTAACTTTAGAACGCTCAATAGCATAAAAAGTCGTAGAAAGAGCAGCATTAATGTTAGTGCCTTGAGGCTGTGATAATTGTGGATCTGCTTCGGAGATCATCATATTAGCAATAGATAAATCAATTGTCAAAGGTAAATATACAAAGGCATCACCAGCGAAAAGCACTATTCCTACTCTATCTGAACCTAATTTTAAAAGCAAAGTTTTAATTATTTGCTTAGATTTTTCTAATCTATTAGGTTTAATATCTTCAGCAAGCATAGAATTGCTTATATCTAATATAATAAATATATCTGCAGCTTCTTTTTTGGCAGTAGTAATAGTTTTTTTAGGCTCCAAAGGATTCATGAGCGCAATAACAATAAAAATAAAAGCTAAAATAAATAAACTAAATTTAGTAATTACCTTCTTAAAAGAAAAATCATAAGAAATTTGTTTAAAGTTATTTTTTTCAAAATTTTTATCAATCCATTTTTTTCTTTGTCTATAAAATAAAATGAATATAAACAAAAAAAAGAGTATTAGCAGCAATAACCAAGCTCTATTAGGATACATAAACTTAAGCATATCTATTCTTTAAAATGTATTTTATTTTTTTAATAATTATTTGTAAAAATATTAAAAATTTTTAAAAATTGTTAATTACAAACGAAACAAAATATTAATTATTGTGTAAATGAGAGATAAATGAAATATTTAAAGCGGATGATGAGTGAAATAGTGGGGGTAAAAAGGGTAAAGAAAAAATTTTAAATGTTATAAATTAAATATGTTTTAGACATTAAATCGCTGTACCGCTCCCACGCCCGCCTATCCGACGCCGCCAAATTCAACAACCTCCCCGTATCTTCTATAATCTTCTCCGCCAAATACTTTCCCCGCACTACAAACCACATTATGTAGTTTGTTAAGTACTTTGTCGCCACTCCACGAAACTTGAAATAAATCCAGCCAACAAAATCTGTTATCTTCTCATGAACAGTTGATACACTGTATATACCACCTTTCATCTCATTTTTGTTTGTTATTTCTTTGTGTTTGATATGTTCTGCATTAACTGTCTCAAATGCTTTTTTATCACTGCCACATACCACAGAATCTTTTGATATTCGAGATTTTAGAAAATCTGATATGTGTTCAGCCTGTATTCTGTTATCTTCTAATTTTTTGAAAAGTATATTTCCACTTCTATCTGTGGCAGCTATTATTGCTACTTTCTCTGGCTTCTTTTTCTTTAGCTTTTTTAATTCTTTCTTGTCTCGTCTCTTTTTACCTTTTTCAGAATAATTCATTAGCAATTCCTCTAATTCTACTACTCCAAAGAAATTAACATTGTCTTCAAATGATTGTAAAGCACAGAGAATTCTATGTCGCCAAAAGAAACTCGTTGTGAGGCTAATATTCACAATTCTTGCACATTCTCTCAAGCTCATGCCAGCACTCATACATTTGATGTATTCGAGCATTTTGCCCTTTTCATGAACACCAAACATAAATGTGCCAGTGGTAACTCTGAATTGTCTACCGCAGTTTTTACAACGATAATTTTGTACTCCACTTTGCAAACCATTTTTGATTACATGGCTGCTATTACAATCTGGGCAAAGTACACCAGTAGACATCGCTTTGAGCTCTTGATAATCTACTACATCTTTGCCTTCTTCTACCATTTGATTATAGAGATTGTCGTAGAACTCACGTGTACCTTCTTTAGTAAGGGTAAATATTTTAGTTGGTTTTTCAAATATTTTATCCATAACAATAATTTTTTTGCAAATATATGAATTTTTATTATACAAAAACTTGATTTTTAACAACATAAAAATAATTTTTTTTCAATCAGGGATAGAAACTGTTTCCAGCAGCTTCTATCCCTCTTTTGGCAATACTATTTTATACCAATTTTATACCCTATTTCTAATAATTTATATACTCTCTATTAATTCTACAGAATCATTATTTGAAGATGTGGATATTTTGTATCCTTCTAATATCGGTATGCGTATAGTATATTTTTTATTTCCCTTATTCACTAATTTATCGCTTATCAACCAAGGATTTATTTTTTTAAAATTATAATAAGAAACATTCATTTGATGACAAAATAAAGGCAAGTTATTTATAGTAGAGTCTATCACAATTTCTTCATATTTATATTTTGGATAAATCTCATAAGTAGGTATATAAAAACCGAAATTTTTTAATGACTGGTAAATAATTTTAGTTGCTATTGCTCTAGAAATATATCTGGCTGTTTCAGAATTAATCACTAAATCCCAAAAATTATTAGTATATTGTTCTTTTATTTTTATTTTTATATAGTTTTCACCAGCATTATATGCAGCAATTGCTAAAAACCAATCTCCAAACATATTGTATAAGTCTTTTAGATAAGACAAAGCAGCTAAAGTAGATTTTTCGAAATGTAATCTTTCATCTACATCATCTGACACTTCTAATCCATATTTAATAGCAGTACCTTTCATAAATTGCCATATTCCTTTGGCTCCAGCGGGAGATGTGGCCGGTACTAAATTACTTTCTATTACTGCAATGTATTTCAAATCTATGGGTAGTTTATTATTTTTTAACTCTTTTTCTATATATGGTAAATACCTATCTGCTTGCTTAATAGTTTTTATTAGTAATGAATGGAAATAAGTAATGCTATATAGCTCTGTTTCTACCCTTTCTCTTATATATGGATTTGTTAAATCAACTAATTGCCCAGCAAAGTATATTGTATCAGGCAAAGTGAAAGTAACAATTTTATATTTATCTTGTAAATATTTATAATCGTATTCATCTTTATTTAATTTATTTGAGAAAATAAATAATGATGTAAAACAAACAATTAACAATATTATAATAAATCTATATATCTGTAATTTTTTAATTTTTTTCATTATGATATGATTTTTCTATATGGGTAAAAGATGCATATAAAAGAAAAGCAAAGATAATAATTAAATATGTAAAAATTCCTAAATAAAAGAAACTATTTAATTGATTAATGCTATTTATAAAATAATAACTAACCAAAAAATTTAAAATAGAAATAAATATCATTAATAATAAAACTTGGGTATTAGTAAAGCCTAGATATACCATATGATGTGTCGTATGATCTTTACCTCCTAATAATGGTGATCTATGATGCGATATTCTTTTTAAAAAAGTAATAGAAGTGTCCAGAATAGGTAAACAATATATGACTGCAATTAAAATAAAAGGTACTATCCAATGATAAGTAGTATTTGGCAATAGAGAGTCGAGATTCCAAATGTATTTAATACCCCACATAGCTATTATAAACCCCAAAAACTGACTACCGCTATCTCCCATATAAATTTTAGCTTTTGGCCAGTTAAATATCAGAAATCCTACTAAAGTTCCAATGATTATTAATAAAGAAGCCACATTTATTGTATTTATATTATTTAACAGACAAATCGATAAAATAGTCCCTGCTATTCCAATAACACTAATTGCAGCGGTGCCATCCATATTATCTAATAAATTTGTAGCATTCATTATACCCACTATCCATAATACAGTTAATAAATAATTAATCCATAAACTATCAAAAACATTAATACTTATTCCACCGATAATCATTATAATGCTTATAATCACCTGAATGAGGAATTTAATTATGGGGTTTAAATAAAATACATCATCGAATAATCCCAGTAAATATGATAGTGATGCACCAAATATAACGAATATTATTCCTTTTGAATTTATTTGAAAACCTTTATAAATACTATAAAAATTTAAAAAAATAATTGCAAGTAAAAAAATAATAAAAAATGCTGTACCTCCTAATGTAGGAGTATGTTCATTAGTCCATCTTTCTTGGTTAATTTTCAATTTGCCCCTTTTTAATCTTTTTGCAAAGTTTATTAGCAAAAAATTTAAAATTATACTAAATAATAATGAGCAAATAAATAAAATAAGGTAGAGATAATAAATATTAAAAAACATAAAATAATAAAATCAAAATCAAATTTATAAAAAATATTTAATATGAAGTTAATAAATAAAAAAGTTTGAATAGTGGAATGTTGTTTAAGTGGTTTAATAGTTTAATACAGTTTAAATTCTTTAATTGAATTAGGCGTTTAGGTAATAAAGTTTTTATCAAATCATTTCCCCAGCGGAGACTTTTCTTTTGTTACTTTTCTTTGTGTGGTTGACAAAGAAAAGTAAATTAAGTAGAAATTTTTTTAACTTCAATTACATTCAAAAGAAATATTACTTTTACTGATACATTCACAGCAATAATTTATTTATTACTTTAACATCTAATTCGAAAAAATTTTTATTAATTTAAGGTCTACTTTGACTTATTCAAATATTTAGTAGTAATTGTATCAGATTTCAAAAAATCTTCTATATTACCTTGAAAAATTAGATAACCACCCTGGTAGCCACCTTCTGGACCAAGCTCTATCACCCAATCTGCTTGTTTGATTAATTCAACATTATGCTCGATATAGCATATAGTGTGGCCTTTGAGTATTAACTCTTTTAGACTTTTGAATAGCATATCTACATCATAATAATGCAAGCCAGTTGTAGGTTCGTCAAAGATAAATAAGGTTTTATCCATTTTATTGCCAGCACCTATATAACTAGCTAGTTTTAGTCTTTGTGCTTCACCGCCAGACAAAGTATCTGTAGATTGCCCCATTTTCAAATATCCTAATCCTACTTTTCTAAGTAGTTCTAATCCATTTAAAGTTTGAGTAATCAAATTCTCTATTTTTTTATTTTTAGCAAAACTATACTGAGACTTGAAAAAATTATAAGCATCATCTATAGTCATTTCTAGAATATCATAAATATTTTTTTGACCAAATGTTACCTCCAGCACATCATCTTTAAATCTTTTACCATGGCAATCTTCACAAGGAATTTTAACATCTGCCATAAATTGCATTTCTATAATTATGTATCCATCGCCTTTGCAGGTTTCACAACGCCCTCCTTCTGTATTAAAAGAAAAGGTGCTCGGTTTGTAACCTCGTTGAATGGATAAAGGCATTAGACTATACAGCTCTCTAATATAATCGAATATCTTTAAAAAAGTTATTGGATTTGATCTAGTAGAACGAGAGATTTGAGATTGATCTATTAGTACTACACTTTTAATTGATCTAAATTCACTACTTAATTTTGTGGTTTCATTATCTGGATGCTTTAAAAAATTATTAAACTCCTCATATAATTCATCTACAATCAAGGTAGATTTACCTGAGCCACTGACACCGACTACAGCAGTTATTTCATTTATTGGTATTTTTATACTAATGTCTTTTAGATTATTTTTATTAGCACCTATGAATTCTATAAAACCATTGTTGTGTCTCAAAAAAGAAAATTTATTTTTTGGAGTTATTTCTTGCAAAGGATTATTCAAATATTTAGCAGTGAAACTATTAGGATTATTATACAATTGCTCTAGTGGACCAGAGAAAACTATTTCGCCACCTTCGCTACCAGCTTTAGGACCTAAATCCACTATCCAATCACAAGCTCTTATTATATCTCCATCATGCTCTACCACTACGATAGTATTACCTTCATCTCTAAGTTTTTTTAATATTTCAATTAATTTATGTGTATCACGTGGATGTAGTCCTACAGTAGGCTCATCGAGTACATATAAAGTATCTGTCATTGTAGAGCCTAGTGCTCTACTCAAATATACTCTTTGTATTTCTCCACCAGATAGTGTATTCATACCTCTATTAAGCGTTACATATGGCAATCCCACTTCTATCAGATAGTCTATTCGAGTATTTAATTCTTTCAAGATATATTTCACTTGCTCTAGCTCTAGATCAGTAAACTGCCATGATCCTATGATGTTTTGCATTTGATCTATTTGCATCATTAATAAATCTGGTAAAGAATATCCGTAAACTTTTACATATTGAGTTTCTTTTCTTAATCTAGTGCCTTTGCAATTTCTACAAATTGTTTTGTCTCTATATCTAGAAAGCATCACACGGTATTGTATTTTGTATGTATTCTCCTCTAGCATTTTAAAAAATCTGTTGATACCTTCTAAATCTTCTCGTCCATTCCACAAAATATCTTTTTCATCTTCTGTGAGATCTTTATATGGTTTATGAATAGGGAAATTATATTTTTTAGAATATGCGATAAAATATTTCTGCCATTCACTCATCTTTTCGCCACGCCATGGAGCCACTGCCCCTTCATAAATTGATAAATTAGGATCTGGTATTACTAAATGCTCTGCTATATCTACTACAGTGCCATAGCCTTCACATACAGGGCAGGCACCATATGGTGATGTATAACTGAAAAAATTAACATCTGGAATAGTGAAACGCATGCCATCTAGTTCAAATTTATTAGAAAACTCTACCCATTTTCTCTCTTCACCGCTCAAAATGACGATATATATTTTGCCATCACCTTCAAAAAATGCTGATTGTATACTATCTTTTAGTCTGAATGTGAAATCTTCATCATCAGTTTTTGTGAGTCTATCAACTAATAAAAATAAATTATCAGGATCTATTTTAGACAATTTCTTATTATCATCTAGCAGATCTCTGATGAGATAAATATTGTTATCTGATAATACTCTACTATATCCATTTATATGCCATAGCTCCAGCTGGTCATTAACGTCTCTACCACTCATATCTATATATGGAGCTACTATAAAAAATCTACTTTTATCAGGAAAAGACATTACATACGATACCACATCTTCTACTTTGTAGTGTTTCACTTCTCTGCCAGAAATAGGACTAAATGTTTTGCCAATTCTAGTGTACAAAATTTTGAGATAATCATATATTTCTGTAATAGTACCAACGGTGGAGCGTGGATTTACATTAGCAGAGAATTGCCTGATAGCTATTGCTGGTGAGAGACCAGTGATCTTATCTACATCTGGTTTCATAATTTTTCCTAAAAATTGTCTAGCATATGCACTGAGGCTCTCTACATATTTTCTCTGTCCCTCTGCATATATCGTATCGAAAGCTAATGAAGTTTTACCAGAGCCTGATAAGCCAGTTACAACTGTGATCTTACGCTTAGGGATGCTTAAAGTTATATTTTTGAGATTATTAGATCTGGCACCCTCTACCAATATTTCTTTATAGTTAAAATCTTTCATCATTTTGCAAAAATAGTTTATAATATAAAATTAAGAAAAAAATTGTTATGAAAAAACTTCTTGAAATAATATTAATAAAACAATTATAACAATTTTTTAAAATCACTTGCTGTGAAGCCATCTTGATCTTTGCTTTTGACCTCCTGAATAGCATAATAAATCAGAGCTCCCGTATTAGCATCAATGATAAATTTGAAACAATTAAGGCCAATTTTGCCATTAGTTTTTATAGCAAAAGCTACAGCTGCTTTACTATCACCATTTAATAGCGTATTATATATGTCTTCTTTGTTAGCTATTTTTACTTCCCCAGAATAAATTTTAGCAATTTTTTCTCTACTATTTACATCCATTGCTAAATTATCTGAACATATATAAAGTGTTTTATTTGCAAGTAAGTTTTTATTTGCCTTAACTAATTTATTAAAATTTACTACCTGAGACTGATTAGCCTGATATTTAATGTTATATTGAAAAAATCTAAGAATGCCTGGAATAAAATATAGATATTGTTCCTCTATTTCTTCGCTTTCGGCATCTACTGACAGGTAAGCTAATGGTGCTGAACCTAAATCTGGCATGAGATTTAGATTACCAGATTTGGTGCCTAATGTGATGTTTAGAATATCTAGTGATATGGTTTCTTTATTTTGAGTGAAAGCAGCTTCTGATATAAAGATAAATGAGTTTGATGGATTAGTTTTTAGATTTTCAAATTCTTTAGTATTGATAATTTTATATTTGGTTAATGTCCATACTTTACTCATAGATTCCTCTATCACATTATTGAAATCACTAAAAGGATTATCTGTTTTCACGACATACGTAGTAGTAGCAAGGAATTTTTTAAACTGTTCTGGAGTAGCCAATTTAACTTCTTGTGAGCTTAAACTCAGATAAATATAAATATTTATTAACAAAAATAAAAATAATTTTTTCATAGTTTTTTAGATTATTCTCACAAAATTACTAAAAAATAGAATTTCAATCAAATGAAATAAATTTATAATAAAAAAATCATTCACCTTTAACACAATCAATTGACTATCAATTTTAAAAACTAAAAAAATTAGGTATTATAACGTTTTATACTATGTAAAGATTAAAAGAGAGTAATTTTATAAAAATGAATTTTATTTATTATTGGCCTATTTACCCACAATAAACGTTATAGAACCAATTAAATCTTTTCTCTCTATTAAAGTTAATAATAGCAAATTAGTATTGTTTATTTAAACCTTAATTTATTTGTAATTTTGCAAAAAATTTTTAATATGAGTTTATTTAATATTTTTAAAAAAAATACAAAAGATTCTTTAGATAAGGGATTAGAACCTACCAAAAGCAATTTATTCAGTAAAATACATCGCCTTATTGTGGGTAAAACCTCTGTAGATGATGAATTATTAGATGAGTTAGAAGAGATATTAATAGAAGCAGATGTGGGCATTAAAACTACTATTAAAATTATTGATTTAATAGAAGCAAAAGCTAAGCAAACCAGGTATACATCTGATACGGAGTTGGATGGAATTGTTAAATCTAGTATTAGAGAGATTTTAGAACAAAGCTTAGCAAATATGCCCAAAATCGAAGACAGTGATGCCAAACCTTATGTGATTTTGGTAGTTGGTGTCAATGGCGTTGGCAAAACGACAACAATAGGTAAATTAGCTTATCAATTTAAAAATGCTAATCGTAAAGTTGTTTTAGGCGCTGCAGATACTTTCAGAGCTGCTGCTGTAGAGCAATTAAAATTATGGGCAGAAAAAGTAGGTGTAGATATTGTAGAACGTGGTATGAATGTAGATCCAGGAGCTGTAGCTTACGAGACTGTAAATATAGCAAAATCAAAAGATTATGATGTGGCTATCATAGATACTGCTGGCAGATTGCATAATAAAACAAATCTAATGAACGAGCTTGGTAAAATAAATAGGGTAATTAAAAAAATTATTCCTGAAGCTCCTCATGAAGTTTTATTGGTTTTAGATGCTTCTACTGGACAGAATGCTATTGAGCAAGCTAAACAATTCCTATCAATAACAAATGTAAATGCTATTGCTCTAACAAAATTAGACGGTACTGCTAAAGGCGGCATTGTAGTAGCCATAGCTGATGAATTAAAAATACCTATCAAATATATTGGAGTGGGTGAAAAACTCGACGATTTACAACTTTTTGACGCAAAAATATTTGTAGATAGCTTATTATCATGACAAAGAAATCTTTATCAATAATTACTCTTGGCTGTCCTAAAAATCAAGTAGATAGTGAAAAATTAGCATCTGCTCTTTCATATTCTTTTATTGTCGAGCATGAAAAAGAAGTGGCAGATTATATAATCATTAATACTTGCTCTTTTATTTTACCCGCTAAAGAAGAAACTATCAATACAATTCTCGATTATATAGAATTGAAAAAGCAAGGATTGATAGAAAAAATTATTGTTACGGGTTGTATGGCTCAATTATATAAAAAAGATTTATTGGACAATCTTCCTGATATTGATATGATATTTGGGCTTAGTGAATATGACAAATTAGTAAAAACTTTAACAAAAAATCAAAATGTTAATATTACTAATGATCGTATTTTGTCTACACCAAATCATTATGCTTATTTAAAAATTGCTGACGGGTGTGACCACTCATGCTCTTTTTGTACTATTCCGATGATCAGAGGAGCTTATAAATCTATTCCTATGGAAGATTTAATAAATGAAGCTAAAAATCTCGCACATAAAGGTGTGAAAGAACTTATTTTAATAGCTCAGGATACTACATATTATGGCATAGATATTTATCATAAACAAAAATTACCAGAACTATTAGACACTTTAGCTTCATTAAATCTATTCTCATGGATTAGACTTTTATATACTTATCCGATTAATTTTCCTATGGAACTAATAGATGTTTATAATGCTCATAAATCTATAGTGCCATATATACATTTACCTCTGCAGCATTGCGATGATAAAATTCTAGAAAATATGCGTCGTCCTTTTGGACAAGAAGCTATTACCAATCTAATAAAAATTTTGAGAACTTCTATTGCTGATTTAGCTATACGTACAGATTTCATTGCTGGTTATCCATTAGAGACTAATAAAGAGTTCAATAAATTAAAGAATTTTATTAAAGAGATGAATTTCGAACGAATGGGTATATTCGAATATTCTATTGAAGAAAATACGCCAGCAGCTTTATTACCTCAACATGGTGATAAATTAAAAATTAAAAGAACTCAAGAGTTAATGGATCTCCACGCAGAATTATCTCTATCTAGGAATAGATCTCTAATAGGTAAAAACTTAAAAGTAATGATAGATGATAAACTCGATGATAACTTATATGAAGCTCGTAGCCAATGGGATGTTCCAGAGATAGATCAAGTAGTGTTTGTTAATTCAAATATTCAACTGCAAAGTGGACAAATCGTGGATGTGTATATAAATGATGCTGGTAATTTTGACCTAAGTGGTGAAGTGGTGAATGGGTGACGAGGAGAATGGGAGATGGTGAGACGATGTGAATATGGGGAGAAAAGGTGAGAGGGAGAAGGGGTGAAGAGGTGACGATGAGAATAAGTTTATAAGTTTAAAAGTGATGAGTAATAGGGTGATTTGAATACTGGGAGATGGGGAGACTATGGGGAGAAAAGATGATAGAAGGATAGTGAGACTATGAGTAAGAGTTTAATAAAACTATAAAATTTGCTTAACTATTTTATCCATAATTAAAAAATTTCCTATATTTATAAAAAATAAACGATATGTATTTAGCCAATGATAATACAATATGTGCTATAGCTACTCCTCAAGGTATAGGTGCAGTTTCTATGGTGAGAGTAAGCGGAGCTCAGACTTTAGATATTCTAAAAAAACTAACTCACAGAGAGCAATTCAATATTAGGCAAGCTCATCTTTGCGAAATTTTTGATGATAATGACAAACAGCTAGATGATGCTGTCATACTTTTTTATAAAGCTCCTCATTCATACACTGGTGAGGATGTAGCTGAAATATTTATCCATGGTTCTCTGTATATACAAAAAACTTTATTAGAAACATTAATTAATTGGAATGTAAAATTAGCTGAACCTGGTGAGTTTACTTATAGGGCATTCATTAATGGTAAAATGGATTTGCTACAGGCTGAGGCAGTAAATGATTTAGTTTTTTCTACAAATAGTAATTATCATGATATTGCACTGAATCAATTAAGAGGAGGTTTTTCTAAAAAATTAAATATTTATAGAACTGAGCTTATTAATTTAACAGCATTATTAGAATTGGAAATTGATTTTGCTGAAGAAGATGTAGAGTTCGCCTCGAGAGATAAACTAAAAAGTACTATAATAGAGCTAATAGCTGAAGCTGATAGACTCATCGATTCATATAAAAATGGTAATGTAGTCAAACGTGGTATTCCGATAGCTATTATTGGTAATCCCAATGTGGGTAAATCAACTCTACTAAATGCTATATTAAATGATGAAAAAGCAATCGTCAGTGAAATACCAGGCACTACTCGTGATGCTATAGAAGATCAAATTACTTACCAAGGTTTTTCTTTTAGATTTATTGATACTGCTGGGCTGCAAACTACTGATGATATAATAGAAAATATCGGTATAGAACGCTCCTATGATAAAATGAGAGAATCATTTATCATATTGTACCTGATTGATATCACTGAATTTGATTATTACAAATTTTTAGAAGATCTACAAGAAATGAAAAATCAAATTAAAGACTTTGATAATAAAAAAATAATCTTGGTTTTTAATAAAATTGATCTTATAGAAAAAATACCATCTCATTTGTTTGATTTAAAAGATTATGATAAAGTTTTCATCTCTGCTAAAAGAAAAGAAAATTTAGAAATTTTATTAGATGAGATTGTAAACTCCATAAAAAATATGGTAAATTTAAATGAAGATACATTAATAAATATAAGGCATTATGAGGCTTTCAAAGAAATTAAACTTAGCTTAACCAAAGCTCTAGAAGACATAAATAAAAACATGCCTAATGATATAGTCTCTTTTGACCTACGCCAAAGTATTGATAGTATAGGTAGGATAACAGGTGAAATCGTAAATAATGACATTCTAGATCATATATTCGCCAATTTCTGTATAGGTAAATGACATTTTTAATAATTTAATTAGGTGTTTAATTAATAACTAAATTATTACTGATCATTCTAGGTAATAGCAATATTTCTTATAAGTATAATTGATTTTAAATAAATTTCTATTTAATTTACTTTTCTTTGTCAACCACACAAAGAAAAGTAACAAAAGAAAAGTCTCCGCTGGGGAAATGATTTGATAAAACTACGCAANNACTACGCAATCACCTCTTGGGGTTTACAAACTCGCAAGCTTTAGCTTGCTCAAACAGTGTAACCCCTGCTTCCCAACGCTGCTTGCTTGTTTTATTACAAATCATTTCCCAATGCGGTATTACTAGAGCTTACTAATAATTGTAAAGTTATTCTTTTATAATACGAAATGTTGATAAAAACTTTATTATCTAAACGTCTATTTCAATTAAATAAAATATTCAAAGTGTTGTTAAAAGGGACGACTATGTAAGCAATAAGTTCATATGATTAAAAAAACTAGATTTTCTTCATAACCATCAGGCTAATTAGCTATTAAAAGTTTATTAATTCTGGAGAAGATACGTTAAAACAATATTTTAAATTATTGATATTATACAAATTATTTTATTTAGGTTTCAATTTTCAAAAACTTCTTTTTAATCGTTGAGACGGTTTAGTTATTCGTTAGCATTACCATAGCACACGGTTTAAACCGTGTGCTATGGTAATGCAATAATATTTTGTCAATAATTTTAACCATTTTAAATTATTTTTATTTCTTCTTCGGTCAGATCATAAAGTTTATAAATCAGATTGTCTATTTTTTTAACGGATCTTCTTGAAAAATATTAAAATAAATATGTAAATGTCAAAGGGTATTTGGCTTAAATTTCATGAATTTAATAAGTTCATATAATCAAAAAACTGGATTCCCTCAATAACGATCAGACTATTGAGCTATTAAAAGTTTATTAATTCTAGGGAAGATACATTAAAAGTCTAATATTTTATTTTAGTATATTTTTTCTTGTATTTTTGCTAAATAAAATGATGAAAATATAATAAATATGAAGATTGCAATATTCATCATATCTACTTTGATTCTAATAGTAATAATATATTTTTTTACTAAAAAAAATGGAGAAGGCATTAAACCTATCTGGTGGTCAATAGCATTTGGTTTAAAAGTACTAGCTGGGATATTATTAGTATATATTTATTTAGATTATTATTCTGATAGAGGAAGTGCAGATATGTTTAAATATTATGACGATGGTAGAGCTATTTGGGAATCTACAAGAGGTAATAATAAAGATTTTGTAAAAATAATTTCAGGTATTTATAATCAAGATGAGTATGCATTATTAAAAGATAAATATTTATTAAATACTAATCATTGGGATAGAGCAGATTTTGTACCTTTTCGTTATGAAAACAGACTTATAATTAGGATAAATGCTGCCTTGATGCCATTAACTGGAGGTAATTTCGGCTTACATTTATTATTTTTTATATTCATTGCATTTATAGGACAATATTTTTTATTTAAATCAATTGCAACATTTATACCAAAAAAGATAAGCTTTTTAATCATTTTTTTATTCCCATCATTATTGCTATGGACATCTGGAATATTAAAAGAAGCAATAATAATTTTTATTATTGGATTATGGTTTTATGGATTAAAAATGTTAATAGATAAAAAATATGTATTATCAGTAATATTATTATTAATATCTACCTTGATAGCTTCGACAGTTAAAGTTTATATAATTATTGGATTATATTTATCAATATTACCTTTGATAATTTATAAAATCATTAAGAAATATAAGGTATGGCAAGTTTATCTCTGCGTTTTTCTCATTTATATTTTATCAATTCCGTTATTAAAATATTTATTTGGATTAGATTTATTGACATTAATTGTAAATAAACTCGAGCTCACAACAAATTTAGCAATAAATGAAAATGCCGGCAGCATGATAAATCCTTTAAAATTAGACCCCACATTATTTTCATTTATAATTAATGCGCCATTAGCAATAATTAATACATTTTTTAGACCTTTTATAAATGACATAAATAGCTTGATAATAATACCATCATTTATTGAAAATTTAATTTTGATACTATTAACTATTATAGCCATTATTTTCAGAAAAAAAGAAATTACCCAAAAAGAACAAAATATTTTATTATTTTTTTTATCGTTTGTCATAATAGAAACTTTATTGATAGGATATACAACTCCGATATTAGGAGCTACGGTCAGATACAGGATTTTCCCAATGTTGTTTTTCTTATTAAGTTTAATAATAGTAAATGATTTTGAAAAAATTAAATATAAATTAAAAATAAAAAAATATGAATAGAATAGTGGTAATCACAGGAGCTAGTAGTGGAATAGGAGAGGCTACAGCAAAAAAATTTGCAAAAAATGGAGATAATTTAATTTTATTAGCTAGAAGAATAGACAAACTAGAACTGATAAAACGAGAAATTTTAGAAAAAAATCATGTAAATATTTTAGTAGAGAAGTTAGACGTTAGAAACAGAAATGAAGTTTTTAATTTTTTCAATAATTTAAAAGAAGAATGGCAGAATATTGACATTTTGGTAAATAATGCTGGGTTAGCTCTAGGTCTCTCTCCAATATACGAAGGCGACATAGATGATTGGGAGATAATGGTGCAAACTAATATTATGGGATTGTTATACGTGAGTAGAGCTGTATTACCTGGAATGGTGCAAAGAAAAAGAGGACATGTAATAAATCTAGGTTCTATAGCAGGCAGAGAAGTATATGCAAATGGGAATGTATATTGTGCCACTAAACATGCTGTACATGCTTTATCAGAAGCCATGAGAATAGATTTATTACCACACAACATAAAAGTTTCTAATGTAGCTCCTGGAGCAGTAAACACCGAATTTTCTACTGTAAGGTTTAAAGGAGATAAACATCGTGCAGAACAAGTATATGTAGGCTACAATCCATTATATGCAGAAGATGTAGCTGATGCTATATTGTATGTAAGCAATTTACCAGATTATGTAAATGTAAATGATATACTGGTAATGTCTACTCAACAAGCTAATGCAACAATGTTTAATAAGAAGTAATATTGATAAGAGGGAACTAAAATTTCAAAAAATATTAAGGAATAAGGATGGAAGTGATAATAATAATTCATTGTTTAAAATAAGTAATGATATTATTAAATTAATTTTTCCTTATATAATTTAATAATATTATGAAAAATTAAGAATTTATTGAATTTATAGTATTTAATATTATTTTTCTCTTAAATGCTTATTATTATTAATTAAATTAAATGTAAAATATAAATATTTATATCATAAATAAATTTAAACATTAATAAAATAAATTATTTTATAAATCCTTTAGCTTGTTTTACATAAAAAAATTAAAATGTAATTTTGTAAAATAAAAAACTATTATATGGAAATCAACAGTGAAAGAGTCGTAACACCTTACCCGGTGTCAATCATAATGGATAATTTTTCTGATATTAATAATCTGTCTAGATTGATCCAAAATAATCAAAGTCAATTATCAGATATAAATGCAGCAGATCACATACAAGAGATTATAATTATAGAAAATCGGATAAAAATTACTACTGATCAAGGTTTGATATTTATAGATCTTATAAAAACTGAACCTGATAAAATAACTTATAAATTAAATGTAAATAATTTAAAGAATTTCAATGAAATGTTTATAATCTTTAATGCTGATACACAATCAAATACCTTATGGTTAACAATAAATGTAGATATCCCTTATGTTATGGGATTAATGCTAAAACCAAAAATTAAAAACTTTATGGACGAGATTAATAAAAGATTGTCTGAAAATGTAACGTTTTAGAAAATTCTTATGAAAATTATTCAATATTAGTTTTTTATGCACAAAATTGCCCGAAATAGATGGATTAAAACTATATTAATAGTAGTAGCATTCATAATCGTCATTGGTAGTCTATGGTATATGAATTCTATTATGAAACAGATAGCTCAGTCTGAAAAAAAGAATTTGGAATTATGGGCAAAAACAATTCAGCAAAGAGCTAGTCTACTCAAAGAAACTCAAGATTTTTTAACTATGTTAGAAAATGAAGAACGTCAAAAAATGAATATTTGGGCAGAAGCTACAAAGAGGATAATTAATTCTACTAATGCAGATGATCTATCCTTCTATGCTACTATCATCAGCTCTAATAACTCCATACCTATTCTCATGGTTGATGAAAACAATAAAATATTATCTAGGAAAAATGTAGAACCACCATATGATACGATAACATATATTTCTCAAAATAATGCAAGTAATTTTTTTATTTATTCACCCATAGAAATTGATTTAGGTGAGATAAAACATTATCTTTATTATGCAGACTCTAGATTAATAGAGAAATTTCATTTTATAATAAATGATATAGTTGATAAATTTTTGAATGATATAGTAAAAAACAACATAAATATTCCAGTTATAGTAACTGATACTACAAAAACAAAGATATATGCATGTGGCAATATTGATACAGCATTAATTTCGAATTCAGAAAATCTATATGAGTTAATAAATTCAATGGAATTTGAGAATCAACCACTAACAATCCTATTACCCAACGGAGATAAACAATTAATATTCTATAAATCATCACAAGTAATAAGTAAAATGAGATGGTTTATACTCTTACAATTAGCTATTATATTAGCTTTTGTACTTGTAATAATCTATTTTGCTAGAGCATTATATTTATCAGAGAAAGATTCAATATGGATTGGAATGGCTAAAGAAACAGCTCATCAAATGGGCACACCACTGTCATCATTATTTGCATGGGTAGATTTATTAGAAAGTGAATATGGTAATAATGAGAATATAAATGAAATGCAGAAAGATTTAAATCGATTACAACGTGTAAGTGATAGATTTAATATAATAGGTTCTAAACCGAAGTATTCAAAAGTTTCTTTAACTGAATTGCTAATGGAAATTCATGAATATTTTTTACATAGAATTCCTTATAAAAAAATTGATTTAAAATTATACATTGAACCAGAAGAAGATATTATTTTAGAAGTAAATGCAGAATTGCTATCATGGGCAATAGAGAATACGGTAAAAAATGCGTTAGATTCTTTGGATATATCAAAAGATAAACAAGAGGTAGAAATCAGATTATCAGAAAATGAAAAATATGTTTTCATTGATATAACTGATACTGGTAGAGGCATACCAAATAAAATTCAGAAATATATTTTTAAAGCTGGATTTTCGACTAAAGAGCATGGATGGGGATTAGGACTAGCATTGGCTAAACGCATAGTTGAGCAATATCATAGAGGTAAAATATATATTGTATCATCTACAGCTAATGGCACTAAGATAAGGATACAGCTAAGAAAAAATAAGTAATGAAGAAGTGATAGGTTTTTTGATAGTGAATATTTTTTTAATGTTTCAAACAGTATATGATATTTTACTTATTCTAAAATATTCATACCAGGCAAATCTATCCGAGGATGCAAGGTTAAGCATTCTGCCAATATTACTAATGATGTCCTTTGATAGGTATTTACCTATCGCTACATACCACATAATGTAGTTTTGCAGGTATTTGGTTGCTACACCCCTGAACTTCGAATATATCCATCTGGCAAATTCCTCTGACTTAGCCTTCACTATAGCTGTGCTATAGATACCTCGCTTTTTCTTTTTGGCTCCTACAATCTCTTTGTGTTTTACTTTACTCTTTCTTATATGTCTAAATGCGTATTTGGTACCTGTACATAAAACTGCATTTTCTGTAATTCTGCCTTTTAGAAATTTCTCAATGTCTTCTCGCTTAACTCTTTTGCTCTCAGTGTTCC
>LFRM01355296.1_pt1 | contig 22718 bp, 22 predicted proteins | sample 618341 | NCBI WGS metagenome assembly LFRM01 (sample SAMN03654438, study PRJNA283298) | anaerobic digester metagenome | isolation source: pool of bioreactors CSTR01a, CSTR02a, and CSTR03a thermophilic anaerobic... | place: Denmark: Kgs. Lyngby | collected 2014-05-21 | reverse complement strand
TTGGTTAGAGCAGGGGACTCATAATCCCTTGGTCCACGGTTCAAGTCCGTGTGGGCCCACCAATAGAATCAAACACTTAGGCCGCTTTTTTATAAGGCGGCTTTTTTGTTTCTGAAATCTGTAGGCAATCTGTAGGCAAGTTTCAAAAATCCGTAGCCCTGCGAGACATATTTCATGCCTTATAACTGTCGCTGCGGCATACCATGACCTTGCCGTATCCCTGCTGCAATCCTGTAGTGCTCTTGCGCCAGCCTAATGCTTATTCATGATGTGTCAGCACCAGCAGTTAGGCTACAAAGCAGACCGACAAAGCGTGCGAATACTGCGGATTTTGTTTTGTTGGTTTCTGCGCTAGCGAATACAAGCAGGCGAATCGGGAATTTATCAGAGCCCAAGTAATTAGATGGTGCAGAATAGTCACCACCCAAGGGCAATCATGAGGTGCTAGCTGGCACAAAATACCAACACTCAGGCATACCTCTGCAAGCTCATAAACTCAACAAGCAGGCTAAACCACTCAATCGATAAAAAACCACTATTCTCCAAACAGCAGCCTTGATCACTTTCAACACCCTGTAACGCTCCTTTGTCCTGCTCTGTTAATAGGCTGGCGACCTAGACGGTACTAAGAGCGCCCAGCAAACTATCGACCTGCTCTGCGCTACATGCGTACTGAGCGGACTACTAAGGACGTTCTCAAGGTTAGCAACCGTATACTGTTGATCGATGTACGCGGGCGCGCACTCTGGCAGCGTATTGCTACTGGCTATCTGGCTTATCTGCTGACAGGGAAAGTAGGTATGCGTCTACTTCCTCGACGGTCTTTGCGTCCTCTAAGTATGCCGGTGCCGGTGGTTGTGATGGCTTACTCGGATCTGCCGGAAGACTCATTATTAGCTCGTTGATCTTACGATCCATCTGCGCCCGGTCTTTCTTGCCCATTTTTCCGCCTCCAGAATATGCCTCGCTTAGAGGCTGCCGCCATTGTGCCAGCAAGAATGCTTTAAATGCTTAGCCTGTGCTCTTTTGCGTTAGAGCCATTCACGACCACCCACAAGATGTGATCAGTAATCCCTAATCATTCTCTGGACTACTGTAATTTCATTACCCTCAAGCAATGCAATGCGAGCAGTACGCATAAGCTCAGCAGTCACTTTCTCTTGGTAATCGAATGCTAGAGCGTGGGCCTTGCGTCTAATCTCACGCTCAAAGGCTTTCGACATTCTTGCGCTGCCAGTTTTGCTCATGCTTACCACCTTGGTAATGTTTGCTAGGCATCTATCGCCGGAATAAAGCCAAGAACCTTTCAAATAAATATAGCTTCCACTTACGTCGTTTCATCATTGCTTTGCCTCTCGTTATCGCGACGAGGTGCTCGAACTCTTCAGCAATCACAGGGTCCGCATCCTCCTCTAAATCATCACCTTTCTGCAGCAATGGCCTAGCGGTCTTGCCCGCATGGGTAGTTTGTAAGCACTTCGGTAGTTCTAGGCATTCAGCTTCTGACATTATCAGCGCCTTCGTATGTATCAAAACGATTAAGCCTTACCAGCACACTTAATACAGCTAACAACAAGTACGGAATGTGCCGATAGGTGCGCAACAATCAACTAACTATTGCTGCGCAAATCGTTTCTGTATCACCTTAAAGAAAGCTCTGACGTGACTGTCTTCAGTCTGCATGACGCAGGCTTGATACTTGTGCCAGGCATTAGCAAACTCTGGCTCGCCCATTACATCAGGGGTTTTAGAGCCCTTAGCTCTGAGCTTTTCAATATACTGATACACCTGCTCTTTACCAACTGAGGTGCTGAAGTCGATCCTTTCTATGCCTAGTAATTCATGCGCAGCATGTGCGTACCTTCCAGAAAACCGACCACACTTAGCAGCTATCCATTCTTCATAAAATGGTATTCGCTGACCAAACACCCTTATAGACTCATCAGGACTAAGAATATCCATTTGCCCTGAGTCAGCTTGATACATCCTATCAATTACCGCCTGACTAACCCCCATAGACTGCATGTACTCAGTGATTGTCTCGACACCCCTTGTGTACGCTTTAGCAGCATCACGTGAAGATAGACCCGCATAATAGCTGCTTGGAAACTTGGGGCGATGTAATCCGATACCACCTATAGCAAGTCGCTCAACCCCAGCAACAAATATTAGCGCGCAAGCGCTATTACATACAGGGCCTGACCATACTGGTGTCTGGCTCTCCCTAATAAAGAGCCCAATAAGCATAGCCTCACCAACATCACCACCTGGAGAGTTAATATAGAAAATGTTTGGCGGCTGGTCCCATTCGACATAGGCATCAATAAACCTTTCGGCATCACCACTCAGGACGGGGCCACTCATTGTGAACGTGCCACCTGACCGCGAGAACTCTAAAGCATGCGAGCTACTTGCAAGCAAGAATACAACACCGCCTAAGGAAGCCATAAATAGAGCGCGCATTGTTTTGTTCATGTGATATTCCTTATCGTAAGTATCCAAGTAATAAAACCCGCCTCACTGACTACCAACTTAGCGGGTGTATTTAGTATGTCTGCATTACATCCTAACCTTTACTGATATTGGACTTCAAAGCATATCCACAAGGTCATGACTGTACTCGCCATCCCATGTTTTCTTCATTGGCAGCTTGCCGGACATATACAGTGCCACTAATCGTTTGGCACCAGCCTTGAGTAGCACAATATTAAAAACAGTAAAGCGATCTGCACCGTCTGGCATAACCTCAAATGCCTTTTCAGCCAAGTATTTATCACGCGCACGACTAACGACACGCCACCGAGCCTTGTTGTTGACCGGCTCATACAGCCAACCAATGTCACACAGATGGGCGTTCACCATCATCGTGTTAACACCGTTTAATCGGCGACAGAAGTCAGTGACAGTGATACCGGCAGCCAGCAACTGCTCGAGCACATCAATCTTCATGGTGTCGTTTTGGTGGGTGAGCTGTAGCGCCTCGATCTGCTCCGCTTGCTCGGCTGCAAAACGTAGCGCCTCAGATAAAGTGGCGGGTATTGGTACGGATGGTTGCTCGATTGACTCAAGCTCAGCTAATCGCTTTAGAGCACTCATGCGCAATGGTGCGCTGTACCCGGTAAGCAGGCACTCAACATGTAGACGGTCGAGGCAGTATTCCGTCTGCTGGCGATTCATTGAGTCGTAAAAGATGTGCTCAAATGTGAGTTCATCTTCTTTTAGCTGCTTAAGCATTTTCTTAATGTCGCGTATTACGTTTGCGTGACGCTTTCCCGTGACTGCTGCGATTTCTAAGCTAGTCATGATTGCACCAGCATTGCCATTACTAGCCCTGATCTGGCGGGTGATGCTTAACCTGGGATTAGGTGCGTTGAACTCATTAAGGTGTTGGTGGTGAAACTCTTGCCTGTCTGTTATTCGCATGCTCGTTGTCTCCCGACAATGATTTAGTTTATTGCCCGCTCAGGTTGAGCCGGTCTTTTTCCTACTCCATAGCTTTTTATGATCTGATTTTGCAATCAGGCGCCGCGCAAGGCCGCTGCAAGTCGAGCAGCACAACCGGCCACGCTCATCGGTCTTAATCTCGCTGATGATTGCGCTAAGCACGAACAAGCTCAAGAACGCTCGGTAATGGCTTGTTTTCAGATAGGGCAATCAGTGCGGCGGCGGCTTGGATGTCACCGGCGTCTGCCTTGGTACGTAGCAGCGCCCAGTAGTTGTTCAGCTCAGTTTGCGTCGGTCTTACTTGGCGGGCACGACGGGCGGGTGTTTTGTTGGCAGGCATGGACTCTCTCCCAAAAAGCTACGTAATAACATAATAAACTTATTTTAAGTCTTATCTGAGTTTATGTATAGTTTCTTGAATGCGGGCCTGATCGGTTCACTCTGTTAAATGAACCTTTGAGCGAGAAAACAAGCGTATCGCTAAAAAGGATACGCTCCTGCTTGAAATGTGCGGCGCAATCAAAGGCTTAGGCTTGCTGTATTAGATGCATATCTTCTTCACTTATAATTACTTAGCTTAATCGGCCTCCCACTCTCTAGCGCCTCATCAAGCTCGATGTCGCCAGAGTCATAACCGTCTTCGGTTCTAATGGTCTCACGCAAGCTATCGTAAGCCTCTAGCTCTTTGCTTTTTTCTCGACTGGTCATAGGCTTGTTATCGTCTGGGGCATCAGGCAGTAAATCCGTAAAGCGCTCTGTTTTTTTTGGCTTAGTCGGGGTATGAGTCGGTTTAGGTGTGGCGCTAGGTGGTGCCGGCATAATTCCTAGTTCTTCTCGTGCGGCTTCTGTTGCAAGTGACATGAGCCAGTGCCTCAAAGTACCTATTTCACGATGTCGCTCAAACAGTTCATTTATTTTGCTGTTCAACTCGCAGCTTGCCTTTGGCATCGTAAAGTTGACGCGATAGCTTGCTTGTTTTTCAGACATAATCACCATCCATTTAAAACCACTTAAGGCCATTAAGAGCCACTTAGCACCATTAAATGCCAAGCGGAAGATCTGCCAATGTATGCCACTTGGAGCCACTAAGCACCACCTGAAACCACCTTGAGCCATGTTTTTCCAAGTGTCTTTTTCTTAAAAACCTTTCACTCGTATTGGGCATGCTACCGATACACTAAATATCTGTGCCTTTCCTGGTGCCTTTGCGTGACCTGATAGGTTTGCCGCCCATAGAATCGATCCCTATACCACTACGCCGCCGCAATTTACCAAGGGGTTCTAAATCCTAGCCGCCACTCTTTGTCGCCTCAACAGTAATGAGGAGGGTACAAATACTTGGCAACTGACATGGAAGTGCTTAACGCTGATCCTAAACAAATCAGTGGAGTCATCTAAAACAGCGTCCACTTTTTAGACGCTTTTAAACATTTTGTCTAAGTCTGAGGGGGCTTTTAAAGCAATAAGAAACCCGCGAACTTTTGACGGTTGCGGGTCTGCTATGGCGCGATGGGTAAGTTATCTAATGCTCAGCTCCAGAGCCTCGCCTAGCCTCTTTGCAATGGTGTTGATCTCGCTGCCATGCTTTGGTCTGGCTGTTGATCTCGATAGCCACACAGGTCAATAAAGATACAAATCATCAGCTCTCGAGCCTCATCATCCCTGCAAAGGTTGTGCGCGTTACTGGGGAGCTCAATTACGTTGCTAATTTACTTTCTGCCCCATAACCGTTCGTGATCATCCTTTGCTGCTTGGTGCTGCTTATCCAGGTAGGCAGCAAGATCACGAACATGCACGCCGCGCGCTGACTGCCGGCTGCTATCCATCTGCACCAGCGGTATGTCAATCTTTCCGTGCGCAATATTTTGCCTTAGGTTTTTCGGAGACAAGTGACTGAAGTAGTCAGCGCAAACAGTGTCAACTGGGATGATTGCTTGGCCGTTGTATTGCGCCATCAGCAAGAAAAGAGTTTTCATTCTTCACCTTCAATTGTTAAGCATCTAAGCAATGTAGCCACACTCAAGAACATCGCTATAGTTAGGATAATTTTCTAATAAACAGCGCTATATGCGCACTGCGCTAGCGTATAAGGACATTAGCTTTGCCAATAGACTTATACAGTAGCGCTGATTTCGCAGGTGCGTACTTTAGGCCGCTTCTGATTGTCGCCCCTGCTCACGCTCTTGGTATGATAGCTTTCTAATTTCCATTAATTGCGTCACTACCAGCTCTAGGCAGTCGCTTAAAATATAATCTGCTGGCTGGCCTTGTTGCTCATTCAAAAACATCGATACAGCGGTAAGACCTGAGCTAGCACACCTAGCAGCATTATCTACGGCTTCGTTGTTATAGTGGTACGCAAGCTTTTGGATAAGCGCTACGTCACCCGTTACTGACCAAATAGCATCGCTCAAGGTTGAATCAAGAGGCCGGGCTTTATCCTTGCTGCTCAAAAAGATCATAACTAATGCAATCACAGCATTAGCCCTGCTAACGGCACAGTTGATTTCATCTGATGGCCATTCGTTCGGCGCATCACTTAAAATAGAAAAATAATCCTCTGTTACGCCTGTGTATTTAACGTTCATTTGCATTGTCATAGGTATTGCTCCTGTATTGCTATTGGCTTGTTTATGGAATGATTGCAAAGGTTACTAAACTGACTAGCCATAATCAGATAACCATTCATCTATGCTTTGTTCTTGTGGTGCTACCTGGCTATAGGTGTTCTTTGTACTGGGTGTGTTAAGGGTATTAGAAGCAGGTAAAGCATCCTTACTACCTTCCTTCCTTATTAACTTTAATCGTACTTCACCAGACACGTGGTTAGATTCGCCTGTAAACCCCGTGACACTAGGCTTTTCAGGATTTTTACTCCCAGTTATTTTTCCCATGCTTTTCCCAACATTTTCCCAAGTTTTTCCCAGGCTTTTCCCAAGTTTTTCATGCTGCCCCGTACTGGTGGCGCTAGCAGCTTGAATGGTGTTTTTGTCTGCTTTGTTGCCGCTGGCACTCATGGTGAACAGCACAGACTTAAGCCTTCCCATCACTACATGAAACTCGCTTAAGTGCCTTTGCTTAGGTTCTGCTAGCCCTGTGCGTAACCAAAACTTATACATTTCCATTCTTTTGGTAACTCGGAATTGTTTAGCGGGCAGCTTGGCGCCTGCTTTACCTTTGGAGCTGTCTTGCGCTCGATCTCTGTTGACGTTCAAGATTGCATACACTTCTTCGCCTGTTGCCATGTTTACGAATTGCAGCGTAACGCCATCTGCTTTGTGCTTGCCGTATGCTCCAGTGGTGTATCCGGCATATTTATATAGGGAGGTATTGGCTCTAGTGGCTAAGGTAAGCGCCAGCGCATCACTATGACTTTCTAACCAACTTACCGGCACATTGGCACCGCTTGCAGGTTGAATGATGAGCTTGCCTCTATCCAGTGCCACTAGATCACCTCTATCTAAAAGATGATCCAGTAACTCCACTGCTTTAGCCCTCCACTGTGACGGCACACCGTGACTTCATTAGTTTAAACAGCAGTTTGGTCTCTTGCTGTGAGGGCTCAGCTTTCTTTAGATAAGCCGAAAGCGTTGGCACGATTGCGCCATTATTCAAAATAGGCATATTTATTCTCCGCTTGTTGCGGCCTCTAGGTCTTCAACGGCTGACACCAGTGAATCAATAATTGCTTTGGCACTCTCAATGGCGTGTAGCACAAGAAATGCTGGGTTGTCTCTTAGAGGCTCTATCCCCATTGCTCCGTTAAAAACAGGGTCGCGCACCATGTCGAGAAAGTTGCTCGCCATAATCAGTGCGTCGCCAAGGTCGGCACCATCAGCCACTTCAAACAGGTTTTGTTTTTTCGTTACGTCGCCACAGCTAACGAACTGGCTACCGCGCTTGGTCTTGATGGTTAGGTGTTGATTGCTCATAAAGCACCCCCAGCGATAGCACGGGCTTTGTTCATATGGTTGTTGTAGCGATTCAGGCGAGCACTAAGGCTGGAATTAGAGCGTAAAGCGGCGTAAGCCATTGCTTTGTGGGCTGCTGCGCGAGCACGGTTAATCTGTGCGGCCACAGGTAGGGAAAGGGTTGTCATTGGTGTAGCTCCTTTTTGAATATCGGAGCTGCCACGATCACTGTCAAATGATTGGGTGGCAGCTGTATGCAGGTTGACAGACTGGTCAAAAAGGAAACCAGCGAGCGCAAGCGCTCCCCACACACAGCCGCCATAAGAATAGCGGGCACAAAAAAACGCCTGCTATGAGCTTGAGCGGCGCTTGTGCGCCTTTTTAGTTTCAGCCTGTCAAAGCTGGTTACTGAGTTTGCAGCAACAATGTAACCATAGCTCGGCTGATGCTTCGAGGCAAGCACTACGATATAAACTTTATCACTGGTCATTCAATTAGCTGGCGCTAAATACACTACTGAAAAAATCAGCGATAGGCTCCTATATGCCATACCGGAATTAAAGCTCCGGTTACGAAAAAACGATAACCGATCGTAAAAGTTTTACGCTCGACGCAAAACTGCGCACTCCTAATTATTCAGGACTGCCATGCGGAATAAAATTCCGGTACCCTCAAATCTGTGGGCTCCGACTTCTAGTTGATAAAGCATGTTGCGAATATCACGCATTACTTGGTCGTGACGCTTACCTGTGACGATTGCGATTTCACGGCTGCTCATGGTTGCGTTATCCGCGGTATTGATATTAGATTTAGGCACCAGCCACATTACCGAAAAGGAATATTCTGTGAAGAAAGCAATTATTAGTATGTCTGTAGTTTTACTGGCTTGCTCAGCCACTTTTGCATCAGCGTCAGAGGTAGGAAGATGGCAGATGCTCGAGTTAAAATACCCGTACTCTGACTTAGACGGCAAGTCGCAGCTTGTTCAAGGGTTGTTTAAACTAGATACAGTGACCGGTGATTTATATTCTTGTGAGAGTGGGCAGCTTAATGGTGAGGTGCTTGATCAGCCTGGCACTCTCCTGATGCACAGTAAATGCCTCCCTTTTGAAAAGAGCGAGAGCTACCCAAACGCTATTAAGTGACCTGCAGGTAGCATTATATTAAGCCCTAGCGCGCTCACCTAGGGCTTTTGCTTTTAGGGCTTAGCCTTTTTTATCCTTGAAGATCCGTACAAAACGATCATAAAGCTCTGCCTCTTTTTCTTCGAGCTTTTTGATCTGCTCGCGCTTCTTGGCAACTGGCAAATCACCCAGCCGGATCTCTTGAACGCGATCACGAGTAGCGCCAGCAGCCTCACTAAAGGCTTTTGCTACATCCCCTAGAGCAATTAACTCACGATTGCTTTGAACGAACTTTTGCACAGCTCCGCGATCACCTGAGTCAATGACACGCTGAAACTCTTCAGTCGCTTTTCTAGTCTCACCTTGGTAGCGCCAGAAGCGTGACCGAGCATCGCCTACACTGTTCACCCGGTAAAACTTGCGAACAATCGGGATTTCTCTAATCTCAGGCTTAGCCCCTTGAGCGCCAAGTGCTATAGCATCCACGACTGACCCTGTGAATGTACCGGCACCACCACCAAAGGTACGACTCATGTGCTTTAAAGTTTCAGGCGATACGTCAGCACCAACACCCTCAAGAGCTCCTGCTAAAGCATCCGCCCACGTACCTTCTGTGCCTCTCCACATTTTCAAACGATCCGGCTCAAACCTCTTGTTTGAGTTTTCTGGTCGCATGGGCGAGCCAAAGCTAGTCCGATTGTTGGCTACTGACAGCGGGATCTGCGCAATAGTAGGCCACATGTATGTTCCAGCTTGAACCATGTCCGGCTCATCACCAGCCATCGTGCCGCCAAATGGTAGGAACTCACCAGTAAACGCCGAGGCCAGTTTCCATGCTGCTCCATCAGTGTCGCCGGTTCGCTGAATGTCAGCCATGAGGCGACCAAAGGTAAAGAAGAACCCGTAACCATAAGGGACCGGTATTGTGACAGCCTCACCATTGCCCAGTGGTATGACAATGTTGCGCTCCTTGGCATACTCTGAAGTCTTCTCGTACTCCTCTTCATCGCTCCCTGCCGACAGTAAGGATAAGCTGTAGCTTAGGGCTGCCATTGCGCCAGACAATGCCCAAGCTTGCTTCTTATGCTTACCTTTAAAGTGGGCGTGCGCCACTGAAGCGGTGCCTTGTACGGTCGCATTGAAGAATAGAAATAACGCATTAAATTGAGCGCCCATCTCTCCTTTTCGATTAAAGTTAACCGTAGTGTTTTTCGACATACTTGCTGCTTTGTTTCGGCTCATACCCTGCTCAACTGCCGTGCGATAAAGCGCCAGCCGCATAGAGTTTTCACCCGCCTCGTTAAGCGCCTCAACGTGTCGCAGCGTGGCATTGAATGCTTTGCGCATTGCCGCACGCACGGCAACCCTTGTTTCACCTTTACGTAAATTAGCTAGCACGCCTTGGTATACCGCATACTCAGTTTGCATATCGGTACCCAGTCGCTCAAGATCCGATAGGTAGGCTGCGCCTGTATTGCCACCGTCCTCGCGGTACATTCGGATCCATTTGTTATCAACACCTTTGTGCGCATACTTCAGTAGGTCACCAAATGAAGAGAAGTAGTTCTTCACTGCCTTGGTAGCAAATAGCGCACCCTCTTCTCCGGTTATATTGGCAAGGCCAGTGGTAAAGTCTCGAGTCACGTTGACGATTAAGAACTCAGGGCTATAGCCGGTGTAAACACTAGAGAACCATCTGTTGAGTGCTTGCGCAGATCTAAGCAGCGTACCTAAAGCATCTGCGCCTATGTTTCCGTAAGCGCGAGCCAGTAGCTCATCATTGATCTGTACTCGGATTATGTCGCCCTTGATATAAACCATGGCTTCATTTAGAGCTGGCATAGGGCTTGCCATGTACACAACGCTAGGGTCTGACGTTTTGCGGATAGTAATATCAGTGGGGCTAGCAGCCTTACCGATAGTTAGCGGTGCTGACATTTTGAACACCTTGGCACCTTCCAAAGTATCGAATGCGCCTACTGGCCGGCCCTTATATAACACTTCGTAACTAACCTGATTACGCAGCACGCCGCGCTTTTCAGGCTTCCCAACAGTCATAATCGAATCAATGCCGATATCCATAGCCATCTTCAGTAAGTGCTTGCCTACGGTGTTCTTCTCGGCTGAAAGTAATGCCCGCTCATGGTCTGCAAGAATGTTTTCAATGATCCACTCGCCTTCCTCTCGAACGTCATGGCCTAGTGCGCGCTTGGTTTTATGTTCTGTCTTTAATCCTTTGCCAGTACCTGCTTTTGACGCCTTGTCATCAGGTCCACCCTTCAACGGAACATAATACTGGTAGGCTTTCTGCCAAGCATCTGCTTGTTCCTGACTGATAAGCCCTGAATCGATCAGGACCTTTCGTGTGCTATCAGTAATGGCGCGCAACTCATTGGCTACTCGAACCAGTTTCTGATCTGCTGACGCGAGAATCGCACGCGCATCAGCGTTACTCATACCTGAGCCGCCATCTGGCATGTTCCGATTGATCTTAGCTATTTGCGCGTTACGCTCTTGTGCGTGCTGAGCATGCAGGAACTGTGAAACATCCTCCATGGTATAACCGGCTTTCTGGATCTTCTCCACTAGAGGCTTAACAGTCCCTTCGCGGAAGTCGGTTGTTTTGTTTGTGAAGCGTGAATGCATACGCTCCTCAGCAAGGTATACATCAGCATTCTCACCCAGCTCAACGCCGCGATCAGCCAGCCACTCTCGAATAACGGTAAACCGGTTGAGCTTATCTTGCCATCGGCGCTGATGCTTACGAAAGGCGGTCTCGTCAGGCAAATCAATGCTGCTACCGTCCTGCTGTGTGTCTGTATCAAGGCGACCCTGAGTTGGCCGCGCCTCTCTCTTGTAGCCACCATTGTCGTCAAATAGGCCTGAGTTACGCTGCTGGCTATCTTCTTTTAGCGAGTAGCGCATACCTGGCACGTTCTCACCGTTCTTTGTGCGCAGCCATTTGCGTGAATGCTCACCAAGCGCAAGCACATCGCTATCAGTCCACTTCACCTGCGGGAATATTGCGCGCAGCAGCTCGCGTATTTTAGAAACGAAACGCTGTACCAGGGTGGGCTTGTCGCCAGTCTCAAGTAGGTGCGCCACCAGCTCTTCAGCAATCATCTGGTGCTGCTCTTTCGTGCTCATACCTTCAGCTGCTGAAGCATAGTTACTGCGGATACCTGCAATCAACTTGCGACCCTTAACTGTTGCGGCCATGCTGCTGTAGATGCGCTCCATGGTAGGTGTTAGCTTGTCGCCTAGTAGACCGCGAATACCTAAGTGGCCTACCTCTTCATGGACCGCTGTGCGCACGGCATCAGCTACTGTGGCATGGCTATCTGCGACGACGTATGTTGAGCCGTTCATGTATACGCCGCTCAAATCACTAGGTTTAATGCCATCTGTGGCTATACGTTTGCGCACCGCTGCTGGCAAGTCTTCAAACGATTCCACCACCTTGACGCCTTTTAGCTCTGGTGTACTGGCGATTGCATCGGTGATTGCGCCAGCTTTAACTCTTACGGCTTGCGGCTGCTGAGTTAACGGGGCTTTATAGCGGATATCGGGGTTAGTGCCGTCGAACGTGCCTGCGTTTCCTGACGCAGACTTGATGTTGTTTGCGCTGTAGGTCACAAGCTCAATAGTGTTATCACTTTGAAATTCTAAGTATGCGCCGTCATAACCACGCTGCTTTAAAGCTTCCGTCGCTTTATCAATATTTTCCTGTGATAACCCGCTGCCCACCTGCTTATCGTTCAGTGTTGCCTGATACAGCTCGCTTCTTGAGCGTATAAAAACAGGCATTACATTCGGGGCGGCAGAGCCCTGCTTTGTATTTGCATAAGAGTTTGCCATGCGCACATCAGAAGCAACATAAACACCTCGACCTAACCATCCAGAATCTTTTCTAGTTGAGTGGTTTAGGTTGAACGCTTTAACGTCTTCGCTTGTTCCATGGTAGAAAACTCTTGGCTCTCCTGTCTTAAGATCCGTAAGCGTTCCTGCTCCATATAGAACAGCTCCAACTCTACTACGGTCCTCGCGTCCTCCAGCTTCTCTGGTATCGGCGGCTGCTTCTTGCTTGGATCCAGCTTGAGCCCTGCGTACATGCCGTGCTTTATCAATCCGTTCTCGTCCAGCATTTTCCCAATCTCCAAACCATTCAATAAAGGCTGGCGTGCGCACTTGCACCCATTGCTGGTAATTCAGCTTTGTCTTGCCTTCTGATCTTGCCCGATCAAATGCTTCACGACCACCGTGCTTTTTAGCTGTATCAGTAAACTCTTTAGCAGCAGCTTCTACTTGCGGCTTAGTTTTGTCTTTCAGGTTGTAGCGAGCGGTGGGGCCCTGTCCATCTATTGCAGCATCGATTGCCTTAACCAAGCCCGGAAGTTTGTCATGTTCTTTAGGGTCAATGCCAAGCTCAGTAGCGCGCTTCTTAGCTAGCAGGTAGTTCTTGCGCCACTTTTCTGTGGCCGGCTTCGTGCTAGCTTTCTTTTCAGCGGTCTTTTTCTTTAGTCCGGCTTCTGCTGCTTCTGACTTTGCTCCTCGTTGATCTGCCTGAATTTCTCCGCTGTCTGGCTGTCCTTCTCCGTCAGCGGCTCGCCCTTCAGCATTGCTCGCATCAGGTCTTGGCCTTCCGTCGTTCCCCAGGGCTTCAGGTGTTCCGTCGATTTCTTGGGCATTGGCTTTTTCTCCGTCAAATGCTTTTTTCATTAAGGCTTCAGGTGATTGCTTGACCACCTCGCCAAACATATCCTGCCCTGCTTTATTGGCTTCTGTATATGCCATTTGCGCAAGGTTGATCAACTTGTCACCGATAGCAGTCGTGCGCTGCCCACTCTGAACCATCATTTCAAGAATAGGCATGACCTTCGGATTGCGGCCAAAATCGCCCATCTTGATAAACTCACTGAGCTTTATACCTTGGCGCCGCGCATTCACTGCTACTTCAGCGGCTTCAGATACCAGTGGCCGAATATCATAAATACCTGCGCCTTCCAGCTTAGCCATTGCCGGTGCTGCGCGCATGAGCGCATTCATAATAAACTTAGCATCGCCTTTCAGGTCCACTAGGTTTTCTGTGAGCGTTTCATTCTGGTATGCCTGCTGGAACAGTGCGACCTCAGCACGTGCAAACGCTTCTGCTGTTGGCCTGCCTGACTTGGTTAGCAAGGTGCCAAGCTCTGATTTTGGCATGCCTTTGATAAAGTCGAGCACAGTATCTTCTGATAATTCGTTGTCTTCAGTAAGGCGCAGATCTGCTAGATCGATACGACGCATATCAGTATTAGCTTGCTCGGTCGGGCTTAATCCTGCCTGTCCTGATACGTTCGATTCATCGCCAATGTTATTCGATACTTCACTGAGCGGCATGATGCGCACAAGTACCGGCTGTTTCATCGCGCGGATAACTTCAGGGTCGATGCCATGCTGACCGTCTTTAATCATTTCTTGCTTGTATGCTTTAGCCTTACCAGACTTCCACGCAGCCGCGATACCTGCGATACGACCATTGCCAGCAATAGCGCGGCTTTTGCCTTCTACGCCAGTGGCATATTCTGGGATACTGTTGCCTAGCGCATCGTTGCTTGGTAGTAGTTGATCCGCTTCAATGGCCGCATATTGCACTGGGATCTTACGGCCTACCGATGTTACTGCCCGCTCTGTGAGGCCCAGTTGGGCTGTCGGAAACTCCGCACCCGGCTCAATTACTGGCGCACCATTGCCAAAGTCGCGGGAAAAACTCAGACGCGTGTAATCAGGGTTGTTACGGATATCTTGCATCTGAGCGATAGAGGCAGTTGTTGTTCGATCACGGTTCTGTAATACAGGCCGGTCTTTATCGCTGATCTTTTGGTTTGGTGTATCCCAGCGCTGACCGGAATCTTGGGCCATGGCATCCGCTAACTTCTGCTGGTCTTGCGGTACAAGTTGATCCCATGCTTTGGCTGCTGCCTCGGTCATATCTGCGCCAGCATAGCCAAGCGTATCTTGAGCGGCCTTGTTGCGCTCAAAGGTGTTCATGCTATCCCATGAGTATTTAGCTTGGTCTTGTGGCAACTTTTGCGCTGCTGGCTTTGGCGCTTGTTGTACCTCGTTAAACTCAAGGCCCATTGGTGGCGCAATCTGCTTTGATGGGTGAACAGTGCGACTAGGATCTTCGTTAGAAGCAATGTCGGTCTGTTGCTGTACTGTTTGATCCCCTGGCATGCGTAAGCCAGCTTGCTGTAGATCTGGACGCTGGCGGTTATCCTGATATTGAGCGTTGGATGGATCAAGGCTGTCTACGGCATACTGCTGTGCTGCGCCCGGGGCGTCAGGATCATCAGGAATATGGAACGGATCATTCTGGTCCACCGTGCCTGCTGGCGCGGTGCCGGACAACCCACTCTTACCGCTTGCAACGCTCACTGCTGTACCTGCTGAGGCTTGACCGGCGCCGCCCATAGCGCCTAACGCAAAGTCTCCGAAAGTATCTTCAGTCAAACTCTGCTGCTCACCTAACGCTTTATTTGTTGCTCTACGTGATTCAGTTGACTCAAGCACCTCTTGAACGCCTTCTAGTGGCGCATCGACGGCAATACTTCCTGCTAAGCGACGGCCTACTGTGCCGCCAATTGCTCGCTGTACTGGGCCAAACACTGCTTGAGTGGCAAGCCCACCAAAGGCACCAATAGGCGCAGCACCACCAAAGGCAGCGTTGCGAGCCTTAGCAACAAGTGTTTGCCGTGCCTCTGGCTCGCTCATGCTTTCGCGCAGCTGTTTGTATAAAGTCGATGATTCTTGCAGCTCTACGTCAGCAGCAGCAGTGATCCTTTCTTCTACTTCATCTGCTGCTGATCCGCCTGCCTGTAGTCCGCCTACACCCATCATTACCGGTGTTTGAATTGATCGACCACGGGTAGCTGCTATAGCGCCAGCTTGAGGTGCGAACTGGCCGGCAAGGTTTGCAGCATGTAGACCGTAACCTGCAATGCTAGGATCTTCACCCATACTCCATGTTGTCGGGCTAGTAATATCACCTGCTGGTGTGCTGGCCTTTAGTGCTTCTTTGGCGGCGTCAGTTTTAGAATCCGATATTGCCTTGCCTTTGCCGCTCAACCATTCGCCAACAGCTCTTGCGGGCGCATCGATTGCATTAGCAATGGCGTTGGTAACTGGGTCGGTAAGACTTCCGATTCTTGCGCTGAGTGGAGTGAACTCGCCCTTAGGAGTTTCGACCGGGGTTCTTTCTTGCGGATTAGGTCTAACGAAATCACCGGTACCGCTGATCATTGCACCGGTTCCAGTTAGCGCACCACCACCAACCTCTTTGGCAAAGTCCATTGCTTCGATGCCACCTTGCCGATCTGGTATTTGCATACCCATTGCGCTGCTTGCGGCTGTATCTTGGTCGAACATTTCACGGGCGCGCTGTTCCATACCTTGCGGCACGCGAGGCGCTACGTTGTCCTGATAATAGAGTTCGCGCGCGCGCTCTTGGTGCTCAGAGCTTAGGGCTTGAAACTGTTCGCTGCTGGTGACCTCGCCCCATGGGCGGACCTGCTGTCTTTCATTCTGCATCGTTGTCTCCCGACAGTGACGTTTGATGTGTCCGGCTTTACCAGAGTTTAAGCTCGCGGATCTGGTGATCTACATCGCTATTCGCTGCTGGCGCACCAGTCTTCTGTTGTGATTTGAAATCTCGCATTTGCTGGTCTACTTCGCTGGCAGTCGTTACAGGGGCTTCACGTCCTGCAGCGCCCTTGCTAGCAGGTGCCTGACGGCTCCAGCTTGCTATGTCTGCTGGATCACCACCCATAAACTCAAGCCCACCCCCTGTATGCCCAGGCTGAAGAGCCTGCTGCTGCTCTGATTCTTGTGGCTTGGCAAGTAACCCGGAACTTTGCGCTAACGCAGACCTTTGTTCGGCCAGCTCGTCACGCTTCTGCGTGAGCATTGCAAGATCCTCCTTAGGAAGCAGCAAACCATTCTTGCCGACTATCTTGGAATCTATCTCTTTAATTTGCGCGTTTAACAATGATATGCCAGCAGTTACCTTTCCAGAGACTCGCTCATTAACAGCGCTAGTACCGCCGAACGCAGCTTGATACGCCTCCTCATCCGACAGGTTTAAAGTGTCGCGTAGAAACAGATAGTTCTTTTGCTGAGACGTTGGGCTGATCTGCTGGGGTGCTCGACCTAGCACATTCTTGAGCTCGCCGGTCTTTGTGTTGCGCTGTAGAATCGAACCGCCTGGGCCTTGCACTTGTTCCCACTTGGCAGGTAAGTACCCCATAGCACGCAAGCTGGCCTGCGCTCGCTGTAATCGCTCAGGACCTAAGTCTTGGTAGATCATCCTAGCGCCTTGTACGCGCTTGATCATTTCTTCGATGGGTACTTCCATGATCTCGTCATCTTCGCCAGCAATACCGCGATTGACTGTCATGGGTGAGTTGTATTCAGGCTGCTCTACGCCTTTTAACCCTCCAGTAGGAGTGACACCTAAGTCGAAAACCATTGCCTCTGGGTTTTGCCCCGGATATACGCCAGCGATGCGCGTTTTGCGCCCAGGCATGCGGTTTACTTCTGGCGAAAAGTAGTCATTCATTGCTTGCGCTGTTTCCTCTGAGAATAGCTGACCTTCACCGGCGGCAAGCTTGTCTGCATAGGATGCTGCTGAAACTGTTTTAGGGTTAAGAATATGTAATGGGTTTGCTAGCTTGTTTCTACTGAATACGCTTTTAGCTTCTTCGTCTTCAAACATGCCCTGTAACTGCTTGAGCGCTTCAGGATCATCTTGCCCTGCCTCTAACAATGGTGATGCTCTACCCCAGAACTGGGTAATGTATTGCTGATCGTTCTGTTTCTGGCGCTGCTCTTGCTGGGCCGAGAACTCCTGCTCTCGCATTTCAAGGCCGCGCTGTTGCATGCCCTGCTGATCCTTCATGTATGCCTTGCGGTCTTTTGAGTCCTGAAAGTTTTGCATCATGCCGAAGCCTTGCGTGAATCCGTCAAATGCTCCGCGCGTATCTAATCCTGCCATAGTGTTGTCTCCCGACAATAATTTGCTGTTTGTTGTATTAGTATCAATCTGCAGATCAAGTTGGCAACCCAACTTATAACTGCTTGCGTACTGTGGCTAGTTTAGCCCTTTTACACTGCCTTTACATGAGGGAAAGGGTCGCTTCCTGCCCTCTACTGTCCTCGCTCTGCCCTCTGGATACAACCCGCAAACCCTTACAGTGCGTGGCTTTGCGAGAATGTCTGGCCTTTCTGGCCTTTCTGCCCTCCCCCCATACATACGCACAAAGTTGATAATTAGATCGCCGAAAATAACGATATAAACTAGCAAGGTGTGTAGGTAGGACAGAGAGGACAGAATATATATATATATAGCCTATAGCCCAATGGATACGCGGGTTTAGCGTCTGGCCTCATAGAGGGCAGAATGAGGGCAGAGAGGGCAGACAATAAAAAACCCGCTTACTTGTTATGGTAGCGGGTCCTATTATGAGCCATTCGATGCTAAACAATTTTTAACGTACCTCTGTCCGTGGACACCACAAGCAAGCCCTCGCGCAGCATAGAGTTGATTCTTGCGCCAGCAGCTTTATATGCGTCTTTGCCTCTGGCTCTGAACGGTGCGCGCTTACGTAGCATCTGCTTAGCGGTCTCGTTGTTCACGTGCTCTGTGCGCACAAGTTCAAGGACGGTATCAACCTCTGCGGTATCACCCGCTTCTCCGCTCTGCTGGATGATTTTACGCATGTGTTTGCCTATCTCTAGCACAAGGTCAATGCTTGCCTCGATTAGCCTGCTAGGGATGATCTGGGGGACTTGGCAGCTATTACCCAGACAATCAAATACATGCAACACCAGTGCAATCTTGAGCACGTGCGTTTCTAGTTTGCCCAGCCAGCCTAGGTACGATAACTCGCCTGATTTGTTTAGCTTGCCCAAGAGCGGCTCCAACTCTTGTCGCTTAGCATGAATAATGCTGTAACCCTTATGATCAGGGTGAACGCACTCAAGGCTTTGAATATCGGTTTCCGCAACGATCTTGCCGTCATCAATGCGCACCCGTTTTGAGTACCTGTCAACGCACCCACTGCTAGCCAGATTGAACTGTGCCTTGTCATCATTGTTTAGGTAACCATTATCATGAGTCCTGCTGCCTAAGCTCGCTGGCTCACTGGCAAACAAGAAGCGCTCTGCCAGCCCTGTCTGGTTAGAGGCTGACAGCACTCGCTGAATAGACCCAACCTGCGCAATCAGCAGCACGGACGACTGGATGTAACCTGAATAGGCCTTACGCGTTGTTCTGCTGCCGGAAACATATTCGCCCATCCAACCATTGAGCATCAGGCTGTTGTTAGATGAGTAGCCAGTTGCCTCCGGGAACAGGCTTTGAAAAGCTGCCTGCTCAGATGACGCAATAACGACGCGACCACTATCCATCTCGCTTAGCTCGGCATCAATAGCTGCTGACGTCGCATCTGTCTTCAGTATGAACCCGTATGGCAATCGCGCAGCATTCTTATCAGCGCTGGTGATCTCCTTATTGGTAGCCCCTATGCGCTGATTGTGTTTAATCATGGCGCTCATATACGGGGTCATGGCAAGGCTCACCAGCCCACTTTTACCGGTACTGGGTGGCTGCTCGCACGCAACATGCAAAACAGCGGGAACCCGTGTCCCTGTTCTGAATTGCGTCACATAATTGGTAGCTACAGCGGTAGCGGCACCACCGAGCAGAGTGAGAAAAGTCGTACCCAGAGGGATCTCCATTGTGTGAGTAGCGCGCTTGGCTAACCTCATAATCACGGTATCGCTCAATGAATCTGGGATATCAATAAGGTCGTCGATACCAACATCAAAATACTTATCGTACTTTGCGCTGACGCTCTGATCATAAAGAGCAATTTCTCTATCTAGCTCGTTCTGCCTATCAAACAACTCAGCGACTCGCTTCAATGCGTTTTTGCTGTCGCATTCATTCTCCATTAGGTGCGTAATCTGCTGCTTTATACCAGCGAGCATTAAGCGCTTCTCTTCTGCTACTGCGCGTGTAATTAGCGTCATGCCTTCACCCGCCAGAACGCGAGTAACACGACCGCTTTATCGATTGATTCAGCAGAAACCTTGTACCTGATTACGCTGGTTAGGCCGCCAACTCTGTTAGGAACGAGCTCTCGGCGCTTATCAAATACAATTCCGTGATCATTAACTAGGGTGCTGATAGTCGAGTTCAGCGTGCTATCGCCTAGGCGCTGAGCTTCAAACCGGTTTAGCGAGCCAGAGTGAGTGAGATATTGCAGGATCGTGGCTTTTTTGGTTGGCCGATATACTGGCGCAGACGACTCATTAGCGTATGTACTGGCGCTCTGGGTGCTGGTACAATCTGCAGCGTGAACATTTCCCGATGTGACCTTGCCGCCCTGCTTCCCCAGCTCGGCGGCTTCTTTTTGTCTGGTCATAAGCCTACGCCTCCCCACGCAGCACGCGTTTAATATCAGCCACAAGCCAAGCTAGGCGACCGTTAATACGCGCTGGGCGAATCGGACCATTTTCTTTGCAGGCCCAGGTGTGCAAGGTCTGCATTTTGCGGTTCAGGTGGTGAGCAGCTTCGCGGGTAGGTAATGTGGTGCGGTTTTCCTGATCTAGCGAGGTAGCGCCCGTAGGTGTGGTGTTTGGCTGTATCATGATTGAACCCCATTGATTTTGATTGATGGGGTTATGCTGGCTTTATGACTCTTTAATGTCATTGCAACTGCAAGGCTGGCTCTTGCAGTTGCAATTATAAAGTCATCATTTACGAGCGTTTGCGAGATCCTTTTTAGCTTGCGCCAAAAGTCCGTTTATCGTGCGCTCAGACAATATGCGACAGTTCTTACCTTCCAGTAAGTCACTAACAAACCGAGCTTGATTGCTATTTTTTTGGCTACTTAGATACACCTCAAGGGCCCTTGCAATAACTAACAGAGCACTTTTTCGCGGATTCTCAGCCGCGTCTTGCGCTTTGTTTTTGTTTAGCTTTTCTTTTAACTGCATATTTTCGGTAATCAAATTAACCACCCCATCTTCATCTATACCGGCAGCTTTTAATTTTGCCTCTTTAAGATCAACCGGGCTACGTACTCGACTGTAAAAGTCCGTCACAGCCTCAAATAGTCGCATATTGAGACGACCCATCTCTACGTTAATTAACTCACCAGTACTACGATCAAACTGCGAAACAAACGACTGGATTTCTTCTAGGCGCAAAAATGTACTATCTAAATCCAGCTTGCAGTCTGGGAATCCACGTCTAATTTTTTTTGGCTTAATGTGGCCTTGGTCAATACTGACCTGCAAGGCTTTTAGGTACTTGCTGGTCTCAGCTTTCCACCATGCGCAAGGCAGCTCAATGGTGTCATATAAGTGGGGGCTAACTGTTGATCTTGCATTGGCAAAATCTATCATATGCTCCCAGTCTTTATCCTGCTTAACACTCAAACTATCACAACAAGCTTGTTCTTCTATGAAATCCCAAGCCAGCCAAATAGCAGCAAGCCGCACGCTAATCACGCTTTCCAGCGTATCGCAATCACTAATAAATAAACCTTTCACTTGTACACCTCCCAAGGTGTCACCCAAAAAAAGGGCAATGGCCAGGCAGTTGGGTTACCGCTTTTCGCCCCGTCGGGCTAGACCATTGCTTAATCGGTTATGTGTTATCTGCAACCACTCGTAAAGAGCCTGGCTGCTGTACTGTGTCGTGCTTTATGCCGGCCTGCTCTAGAATCCATGCCTCGAATCGCTCATGGTGCAAGCGTAGTAAATCAAGCGGGCGTACCCTGTAATGCTTTTCGGCTGTTGCGCTGGGCTTATGGCCCTGAATCTGTGCCACTACGCCAGCCGGTAACTCTAACCACTCGCTTAGGCTGCCAAATGATCGCCTCAGGCCGTGAAAGGTAATTTCATCGATGCCAGCCTCTCGAGCCATATCTGCTAGGCGCTCATGAGGTGGGCTGATAGGTTGGTTTAGAGTGAGGCTGGAAAATACCCAGTCGTTGCGCCGCGGCAACCCAGCGAGTAGATGGTGAACGTACGGAGTCAGCGGAATAGTACGAATGCCGTCTAGCCCGCCCGAGGATTCATCTTTATCACGTATCGTTAGGCTTCGCGCCCTACCGTTCATGTCGCCCCACTTTAGCGCCAGCAGTTCACTGGGCCTTGCGCCTGTCAGCAACATGCTCTGAATGTATGCGGCAATAACTGGGTTGGATAGGTTGTGGCATGCCTCGAAAAAAGCCGATAGCTGTTCTCTTAGCAGAACGTCTGTTTTTGCTTTAGGTGCGCCTAGTTTTTCGCGCGCTTCGCTACTGGTCGCGGGGTTGTCTGTTAGCAGAGTTTTATAAGCGCTCTGTTTTGAGCACCATGTTAAAAAAGCTCGTAACAGGCGAAAGCTTAGCCGTGCCGCTGTCGGCCTAGCCTGCCCTTCATGCTCTGCCCACTCTTCCATAAGCTCTGGAGTAAGCTCAACTAAGCGCTTATTCATGAAGAAGTATAGTGGTCCCGCATTGGTCGGCTTCCCAGCTTTACTGGTACTGGGTGCCCGCGCTAGCCGATCGTGATCATGCTTGTGGTGTTTACCCCATTTAGATGATCTAGCCTCAATGTACAGTTGCCATACTTGAGCAACGGTTACGACCTCAGCCTCCTGCTTTGCTTTGATGGCTTCCCGCTCTATCTGCTGCTGGCGCTTTTGCTCTCTTGGGTCATGCCCAGTATCTACCATGGCTTTTAAACGGTTTGCCTCAGCGCGAGCCTGCCCTATAGCCCAAGACTTAATATCACCTATGGTTATGCGTATGGTTTTACCATCCAGCCGCGACTCGAAGACAAAGGTTTTACGCCCGCCTCTGGCCACTCGCACCAAGAGGGCTGGCGATTGTGTATCCCATACAAAGACCTGCCCTTTGTCGGACGGGCATTCCAGCGCTTCAATACGCCCTGCCGTTAGACTGATCCGCGCTGCTTGCCTAGCCATGCTGTACCCCTAACAAAATTCTGTAGGCAATCTGTAGGCAAATATGGCAAAACTTAATCAATTTAAAACAATGCAAAAATCCACCAACAACACCTACAACCATTGATTTTGCTAGAGTATATCAATATTAATCAATTAAGATCAATAGTCATTCTGTGGGACTCATAATCCCTTGGTCCACGGTTCAAGTCCGTGTGGGCCCACCATCTTCAAAGCCCC
>LFRM01224306.1_pt1 | contig 22719 bp, 18 predicted proteins | sample 618341 | NCBI WGS metagenome assembly LFRM01 (sample SAMN03654438, study PRJNA283298) | anaerobic digester metagenome | isolation source: pool of bioreactors CSTR01a, CSTR02a, and CSTR03a thermophilic anaerobic... | place: Denmark: Kgs. Lyngby | collected 2014-05-21 | reverse complement strand
CTGATAATATAAGTTTAAGTTATTTCTTTTTTCATTATGGTTAAGGCCAAATCAGCATCAAGTGCCATCAAAAGGCCCATAGAACCAAATATATACTTCTTATCCAACAGGTATGTTGGGTTTTTTGGCTTCAACGACATCAAGTTTTTATTGTCGGCTTTAGCACCCTCCAATATATTATTAGCATTAGGAGAGTTAACCAACACTCCACCTATACCTATAATAAACCCTACTTCAGTTAAATCTTTACCCGATACAATAAACATTTCACCAAAAGGTGTAAACGTACTTTCTACTTTACCAGTATGACGTTCAACAGCAATTTTCAATGCAGATTTTGCTAATCCCTCTTCAATTTTCTGATTGTCGCTGTCTTTAGCAGCTAAGGTATTAGGTGACTCTTTACATATTTTAATCCAATTTAAAATATGCTCAGTTTCAACACCTATTTCATTAGATAGAGCATCTAAGTCAGTTTCGTCGGCAAGAGGGGTTAAACTATACCTCATGCCTAAATCGCCTTCAACGGTACGTTTGTTGTAAGGTTCGGGCAATCCTTTTATCATAACATTTTCGAAAGTAGCAGTTCCTGCCGATATTGAATAAACATCGGTAGTAGCGCCACCAATATCAATAGCCATTAAGTCGCCAATACCTTCTATTGTATTGGTACCCTTACTTAGCAGTTCACAACCATTGAGTACAGCAAGCGGTGTGGGTATAATTTCTGAGTTGGTCATACTCTGAACTTTATTGAGCCCCTTGGCATCGATAATTTTACTTATAAACAGCTCTTTTATTTTCTGTTTGGCGGGTTCAATATTCAGTTTATTAAACTCTGGCATTACATTTTCGGTAATCACAAAATCTTTACCCGATTCAGAAAAAACAGCCTCTACTTCGCTCGATGCACTTTTATTACCTGCAACTATTGTAGAAAAGTTCCTATCAATTTCGCACAGCTTCTTTGCATTAGTGATAATTACCTCTTTGTTCCCACCATCGGTACCGCCACACAGCAGTACCAAGTCGGGGTCAATTGCGTAAATTTCGTTCTGTTCGGCTTTCGAAATCTCAAAAGCGTAGGTTTTAACTACTTTAGCTCCAGCACTAGACGCTGCCATTTTTGCGGCTTTAGCAGTAAGTTCAGGTACAAGACCTAAAGCTACCATTTTTAGTCCACCGGCTGCACTGCTACAACATAGAAGTTGGTCGTACTTAAACTTACCAATCTTATCTTCTAGCTTTTGCAAAGCATAGTTATAGCCCTCCATCACATCAGTTTCAATAGTAGTAAATGCAGCTGAAGTACCTATTATCTCTGCCTTAGTGGCATCTATAGCGGTTAATTTAGTGTATGTACTGCCAAAGTCTGCAGTAAGATATTTCATGTCTATTAAGAAAAAAGAATGTTTAAGTCAGCAATTGTAGTATCAAGTTGAGTATTAGGTGGGTAAACCTTTGTGAACCCCATTGCTAAAAATCTCTTCTCAACTTCTTCGAAATCCTGCTTGCCAACTACTAGGTTTCCCCCAGCCAACAAAGGTATATCTTTCAAACCGGCCTCGTCACACTTATCTCTCAATCCATTACAATCAATCTCTCCATGACCATAAAGAGATGATACAAGTATAGCATCAGCATTTGTTTCAACAGCAGCTTCAACAAATTCCTCTTGCGAAACCATCACACCTAAGTTTATCATTTTAAATCCAGCCTCTTCTAAGGCAAAAGTCAAAATTTTATTCCCAACAGCGTGTACGTCAGCGCCAATAACTCCCGTTACAATAACTTTTTTCTCCATAATAATGTTAATAGTATTATCTTTAAATTCTGTGCTGCAAATTTAGTGACTTTATGATAATAAAAAAAGATAATTGCATTAATTAATAGTGATAATACGAAACAACAACCAAATATGTACAAGAACTAAGAATAAGAGGTTTTTTCGAACTTAGGTATAGTATAGAACACAAATACTGCAAGAGCTAACAGCTCAATTACACCACACAAAATAAATGCACCCGAGTAGTCCATTAATTGAATTAAATATCCGACTAACAGCATTCCAAAACCTATTCCTGAATCAAAAAATGTGAGGTAGGTNNCCAAATCCAAAACCTAATATCAGTGCAGAAAGATGGTATCCCAAAAAGCTTTTATTAAGAGCCAAAACAAGAAAGCCAGCAATGAGCAAACCCAATCCTAAGATACATATTTTCTTTGGGCCTACCCTATCGAAAGATTTTCCACTAAGAATACGTGATATAGCAATACCTATAGCTATGAGTAAGAAAAACAGTCCGCTACTCTCAAAACCTATCGAACGGCCGTATAGAGCAATAAAAGATATAATACCCCCATAAGGTATTGTAACTAAAAACACATTAAGCGAAACAGGTAATGCCTGTTTATCGATTAAGGCGGTTAACTTAAATTTTTTCTTAACGGTAGATATTTTAGGTACTCTAACAAATAACGCAAGCAAAAGGCCAAGAAAACTGAATGCTGCAGCAAAATAGAACAATTTTTTGTAGCTACTATCTCCAGTAATAGCAATAGCAATTAATGGACCTATAGCCATTGCAATAGTCATTGATAAACCGAAAATTCCAATACCCTCTCCCCTTCTTTTCTGTGGAACTAAATCTACTGCAATGGTTGAACCTGCAGTACTCATAGCCCCCCAAGTGAGTCCGTGCAAAAAGCGAAGTACAAGAACGAAAAGAATAGATGTAGCCCAAGTATAACCAAAAAACACTGTAGAAAACAACAATAAAGAGCCAATATATATGCTGTACCTTCCTATTACATCGAGTGCATAACCTGCAAAAGGGCGTATGAGTAAGGCAGCAATAGTATAAAAAGATAGTACTAATCCTATCTGACCTTCGGTTGCCGAAAAATTATCTGATAAAAAGACAGGTAAAATAGGCACCATAAAATAAAAGGCAATTGCCATTAATAGGTTTGCCAATGTAATCAATGTGAAGTCTTTTGTCCAAAGTGTAGCTTTCATTGTGTAATCTGTTTTAGAATCAAAACTACAATTATATTTGCTTTTTACAAAACAATTCACTTTATTAACATGAACATTTAGTGCATAAACAGTGTTTATGGCATGAACACAACTAAAACAATTATATATATTATGAAAATGAAAATTGAAGTGTGGACAGACATTATGTGTCCGTACTGTTATATTGGTAAACTACATTACGAAAAAGCATTAGAACAATTTGAGCATAAAGATAAAATAGAGTTAGAATGGAAAGCTTTTCTATTAAACCCTGACCTACCAAACAAAGGAAAAGGAATGCCTGTAATGGACTATCTACACAATACAGTAGGTGTATCGGAAGAAGATACAAAGAAGATGAACGAACAGATTGCCGAATTGGCAAAAGAGAACGGAATTAAATCTAACTTAGAAAATGCTATTGCTGCAAACACACTCGACGCACACAGACTAATAAAATTAGCTGCAACCAAAGGTGTAGACTCAAAAGTAATGCAACTATTATCAAAAGCATACTTTGAGGAGGCAAAAGACTATAGCGACCACAAGGTTTTGACGGAAATTGGTACTTCGGCAGGATTAGATAAAAAAGAGATAGAGAAGCTTTTAAGCAACGATGACTATGCCTATGAAGTAAAACAAGACATTCAAGAAGCCAATAATTTAGGCTTCGACACTGTACCTACCTTCTTGTTCAACAGAAAGCACGCGCTTGTTGGCTCTCAACCTGTAGGTGCATTTATTAAAACCCTACAGAAATCTTTTTCGAAATGGGAAAGACAAGATTCAATACAAAATGAAGATGTGGATGTTACGCAAGGAAAGTCTTGTTCTATTGACGGTACATGCGATATATAAAACATACAAACAACTTTTCTAAGTACAATCCTTGATTATTTATTACATTAATAATGTCATAGATATATCGATACTTAACAACCTATAGTAAAATGCTATAGGTTGTTTATTTTGAACCCATTTTTTTGGGTCTGTCTTACTTTGTTTCACACACATTTGCTAAGCCATCAAACTCCTTTTAGTTGATGTGCTATATCGATAGAGTTATGCTCCCCAGCATCTACGCAAAGCTAAAAACGTGAATAATGCAGGTTATAATTTATAATATGCTACCTTTTGACTACTTTTGCATGATAAATATTTTTGCACAATGGAATTAAAAATAATTAAGCACGATAATAGCGAACAGTGGGAAAAAGTGTGGACTCTATACGAAGATAGTTTCCCTGTAGCCGAGCGTCGTAAACTAGAAGATCATCTCAGGGCTTGCGAAAACGAGCTTTTTCATCCTGCCTCAATATGGGAAGATAACCAATTTGTTGGGATAGTCTTTTATTGGGAATGGAGCAACTATCGATATATAGAATACCTTGCAGTAGCTCCAGAGCTCCATGGACATGGATATGGCTCGCAAATAATTAAGAAGATAAGAGATTCGGAGTATACCATTATATTAGAAATAGACCCGTTGATAAATGAACTATCGGTAAGAAGATTGCAGTTTTACGAACGAGCTGGGTTTACTCTCACTCCTTACAGATTTATGCATTTGCCCTATCGATTAGATGGTGAACCTCAAGAGTTGCTTATATTAAGCTATCCAGAAATGATAACCAAAGAGCAACACAATGATTTTTTGAACTTCATAGACACCGAAGTACGTAATTATTGCGAATTGCCGCTTGATTGATAGGAGTTGCAATTACTATCAACAGATAAATAATATACACATATAATTTAGGATAATGCGCTGTTTATTCGGCCCTTTATCCTTTTTTTTATGCTTAGAATTTAGGCTAAGCTTAGGGCTATTACATGCATCCCTTAAGAAAATTGGAAGATACGATTAACCAATATGAATAATGGGTTAGAAATGCAGACAAAAGTCGTTGCATGCAACGCCTCTACAGTGTGGCAGCAATACTCCCGCTCCTACTCGTTTTCAACAGGCTGTCTCGAATAATACGAAGGAGTAAATGGTTTAGCATTTGTAACGAAAAAAAAGTGCAAACCTCATTCATTACATGCAAGTTTATCCACCCAAGTTTTTTATGCTTTCGAACTATGTTCGAAAGGGTTTCTAATGTGGTCCGAATGTATTAAACTGTTGCCTGACTTGTGCGACTATACCTTAATATATACATATGGCACGCCCCAGAGACTTGTGCCAGCTAAATACTAGCTACGGCAAAAACACCTACGATTGTAAAGGCTATAACGTATCAATATTCCAAGAGTTTATAAATGGAGTTACCTTAAAAAAAACAGAGTTATAGATAAACACACAGTTTTGCATGTAATCCAAAGATATCTCTACAAAACTACAAGAACAAAAAAGCTCCGATTTTATTCAACCGAAGCTTTTTATATAATATCTTGTTTAGAGTTCTTTTTACAAAGGCTACTCTCTCTATCTAATTCTATTCAACGACCTTATCAAAGCCTCATCGGCACCAATCTTTCTAATAGCTAAATAGATTAATACTATTGCTATGAATGGTGTAACCAAGCCAACACCCACATGTTCGAAAACAGAGTGAGCTTCGGGATTACGCTTTAAAATATAGAAAGCAATTAACCCGTAATAACCTAATATCATAAACAGATTAAAACTAGCCAATCTTATCTGATGCATTCTCTTCTTATACAAAAACACAATCAAGACAGAAAGTATTGCTGCTATATTCCCAATAATAAATAAGCCCCAAGTAGAAAAGATAATCTCTTCATTCATGTAAAAACCCATTGCCTGAAAATTCACAATATCACCACCAAAGGTAAATACTGCCAGGTTTGTTAATAGACTTACTACCATACAAATTGATGCTAGTAGCAAGTATACAGTTTGAATACGCTGCAACATAATTTAAAATTGATCTTTTTCTCTATCTGGGTTACGGCTATAAACCTCATCATGCTCCAACTCATCGATGGCTAGCAATGTTGGTTTAGGTAGTTTCTCATAGAAACGCGAAATCTCTATTTGCTCGTGATTCTCAAACACCTCTTCCAAGTTATCGCTATACGAAGCAAACTCAAGAAGCTTTGCATCTAAGTCTTGTTTCATTACAACAGAAATTTGATTAGCTCTTTTGCCTAATATCTTAACTGTCTCATAAATGTTTCCAACATTCTCGGCTAAATCTGATAAATTTCTTGTTTCAGTTGATGTACTTGCTGTTACTCTTTTATAATCCATTGTAATTTATATAAAGTTTTGTTTGTTATTATCTGTATTGTATATACTGTTTATTTTACGAAGCGGGCAGTTTGTCTACAATTTCTTGTGCAATTTTATAATACTTTTCTGCCTCTTTTGTAAACTCTCCCGATGGGTACGAGTTAATATAGTTAAAATACTCGTCAATCACAACTCTATAGCGTTGCGCTTTAGCTTGTCTGATACTATTTTCGGCCAATTCGAATCGTGCTCTTAATATAAGCATCTGAAACTCCTCAGCATATTTAGAGTAAGGGTAGCTTTTTAACGCCTCGCGCGATGTTATCACACTCGACTCATAATTATTACCCATATAGTTACCCAATCTAAGGTATAGTTTTGAAGCCATCAGCTCTTTGAGTGCTAATTTTTCTTGCAGCTCAAACAAAAACTGTTTAGCTTGCTCGGCTCGCTCCGTTTGAGGGTAAAGTTCAATATAGCGTTGAAACTCTGATATTGCCTTATATGTCTTCGACTGATCGAGCTCTGGTGCTGGCGAGTCTAAATACATACCATAAGCTGCATAATATAGTGCAGGCTCTGCATACTCTCCTTTAGGGTAGCTATTATAGTAAGTAGTAAACATTTGGGTTGAAGACAGATAGTCTTTCGAGTTGTAATAACTTTGACCCAACAAATAGAGAGATTCCTCTGCATTGGCCGTTCCTTTCATATAAGGAACAAGCTCCTCCAATAAAGATATTGAACGGCTATACTTTTTCTCTTCAAAGTATTTTTTTGCATAGGTATATTTCAAATCTCTATCTGTGCTTTTAAGTATTTTGTTGTACTCACCACACGAGCTAAAAAATATTGCAATAGCAAAAAGAAGGACTAGTTTAATTGTTTTATTTCTTATCATATCTCTCTTACGAGTTTTAAGTTGCAAATTTACTGAAACTTTTGCATTAAAGATGAACTGAATTCGATTTTATTCTATTTTAGTACTTTGTGAAAGGAATTCAAGCAAACTATCCACATATTCTCGATTATTGGCCAAACGAGGAACTTTATTTTGTCCACCCATTCTTTCTCTCGATTCCATCCATTTATAGAAGAAGTTGCGAGGCAGCACTCTTATTATTGGCATTCTCAAAGATAATCCAAAAGAACGCTTAGCCTCATAATCAGAATTGAGAGACTTAAGCGAAGTATCGAGGGTGTTTTTAAACAACTCAATATCCGATGGAGGAGTCTCAAATTCAATTAACCACTCGTGAGCTCCATTGTTATTATCGCCAAAGAAAACTGGGGCTGCTGTATATTCAGTTACTTTAGCTCCTGTTGCTTTGCATGCTTCTTGCAGAGCGGCTTCGGCATTGTCTATCATCAACTCTTCGCCAAAAGCATTTATAAAATGCTTAGTTCTACCAGCAATTTTAAAAAGATGTGGCGCTAAAGAGGTAAATTCTATTGTGTCTCCTATTAGGTAGCGCCACAATCCACCACTTGTAGAGATAAGCATAGCATATTTAACCCCTACCTCAACTTCATTTAATGTTAGCGTTTGAGGGTTTTCTAAATGCCACTGTCCATTTGGAATAAACTCATAAAACACTTCATTGTCAAGCAAAAGCAACAAGTCTGAAGAGTTTGGAGTATATTGTATTCCAAAAAAACCCTCCGAAGCATTATAAGTTTCCCAATAATTCATTTTTGGGGAGGGTATTAATTTTTTGAACTGCTCGCGATAGGGCACAAAACTAACACCTCCGTGAAAAAACACCTCTAAATTTGGCCAAATATCCGTTATATTTTGTCCAGTATCTTTTGTTATCTTTTTCAGCAATACAAGCATCCACGACGGAACACCTACAAATGAACGAATATCTTTGTTAATTGCATAATCAGTTAGTTGTTGCAATTTCAGATCCCATTCCGGAATCAATGAAATTTCTTCGGGTGTGCGTCTCCTTTTTGCCCACCATGGTAAGTTCTTAACTAATACAGCCGAAATATCGCCCGTAAAAATGCCCTGCCCAATTGTATTAACCTGCTGACTTCCACCCAACACAAGAGACTTACCAAGCATATATCTATTCTCCGGAAAATGCTTTGCATACAAAGCCAACATATGATACCCACCTCTATAATGACAATTCTTTAAAGACTCCTTTGTTACAGGTATATATTTACTTTTATCATTGGTAGTGCCTGACGACATTGCAAACCATTTCACAGGAGTATCCCAAAGCACATTACTTTTTCGTTCGTTAATTATAATATCTAAATAGGGCTTCAAATCATCGTACCCCATTATTGGTACATGTTTTTTAAAGTCTTCGGGAGTTTTTATTTGGCTAAAGTTATTCTTTTCACCAAAGTATGTGCGTCGTCCGTGCGCTAATATATAGTTAAACGTCTGCAACTGTTTTTCCCATGGCTTTTCAATAAAAGCATCTATTGGCTTATAAAACGATGAGAATACTAAGTCGAATATATGTTTAATCATTGCCAATTATTTTAATTTGTCACAAAGATAATAGATGCCTGCAAAAAGCAGCTATAAATATTAAAATCTTTAGGTTTATAAATTAAACAGTGAGTAATAATGAGAAAATTGCTATTGCAATGCTAACCAATACGACTAATTTTTTCAAGTCGCTCCTCGTCTATTATCTTAATTTTACGACCATCTAACGATATAATTCGTTCATTCTCGAAAATAGACAGTGTGCGTATAGCATTAGAGGTTGTCATATTAGATAGATTGGCCAAATCTTCTCGTGCTAAATAAATACCTATTGTAGCACCATCTTCTTCCAATCCGTAGTTATCCTTCAAAAATATAAGAGATTCAGCTAGTCTACCCCTTATATGCTTTTGAGTGAGATTTACCACACGGTTATCCGAAACACCTAAATCGACCGATAATAACTGTATAAGATACATAGCCAACGAGGCATTACTTTGCAGAATCTGCTCAATAATCTTCATAGATATCAAACAAATTTTAGAAGACTCAAAGGCAGCAGCAGTAGTAACATAAGGTTCTTGTGCAAAATAGGCGCGATATCCAAAATACTGAACTGGACGCATCATTCTAACTATCTGACTGCGACCACCCACACCCTCTTTATATATCTTTATCTTACCTTTCAATAAACACATTAAATCTTTGGGCTCGTCATTCTCATAATGTACAATCTCGTTTTTCTTAAGGGTCACAAATCGTGCATTATCTCGCACCAACTTATGCTCCTTTTCATTTAAGACCCTCCAAATATCAGTTGGCGATGCTGAAATATCTATAGACTTGTTTTTTCTCACTATTTCTCATTATTAACGATGTGTATGTTATAGAACATTGTTCTTAAACACAAAAATAAAGAAAACTTCTCATAATCTACAACATTTGACTATATTTAAAATCAATTTATAAGCAAACTTCAGTAAGAAACTACTAATTAAATACTTTATATACGCTACCCAAGATTGTTTTTCACAGAAAAAATGTTCTATTATAAAATAAATCTAGTAAGTTTGTACTAATTACAACTACAAAAAATGAAGAAAGTAATACTATACATTTTTATATTGTTGCTCTCAACAAATTTTAGAATCTTTGCGCAACAAGAAGAATCAATCGACACTATTTTGGAGAAATCTATGAAAGCTGCCGAGATATACTCTGAAGTAGTTAAAGAGTATGATGCTGAGATATACATGCGAATGTATGTTGAGACATTAAAGAAGAACTTCTTTTACCGCTACACACACCTAATACCTAATTTTGTACTGCACACCCGAGATGGTAGTGAAGGTTTGTTTGAAGTAATAAGCGATTTAAAATTCAATTACCCCAACAATTACACCGCCGACATAAAACAGATATCGTGTACCTTTAACCAAAAAAACTTAGAGGAGATGTTGCCCTCAAGCCTTGTACACTTGAATGTGTACAACGAGATGTCGAGCAACGAACGCTTCTTTATGCCACTGAGAGAAGAATCAAAGAAATATTATCGCTACCAACTAAAAAGAACATTTATACAAGATGGTGTCACTTTTTACACTATCTCATTCACTCCTATTTATAAATCGCCCAAACTGCTTGAAGGTACATTTGTGTTGGAAAAAGACACTTGGCGCGTTATGCAATTTGTGTGCGAGGGGGTAGATTTGGCTTCAGAATTTTCAATTGAATTGTATATGGGCAACACAGCATCTACAGAAATGCTCCCTGTTAATGCTGTTATTCATCAAAAATTTTCTTATTTAGGCAATATTGTAACAAACAGATGTTTAGTAAACATAAACTACCGACTAATACAACTAAACGAGAAAAGGAAGAAAAAACAAAACCTCAATATTAGCAACTTCTACAAAGTAAGGTTAGACTCTGTACCACTCACAAACTGCGCTATTTATTGGGCAAAGGAGCGAAAAATACCATTGCAAGCAAAAGAGCAAGACGTTATAGATGAGTATCAACTAAAACAAGAGTTGAAGAATGAAAGTGAGCTTGCCAAAGACACACTCAACAATAAAAACAATGCGGTAGAATGGGCCAAAACTATGGTCAGAAATTCGCGCTATAAATATAAAAACACCAGCATTAGTTATAGTGGTGCTTTAAACCCTTTTTTGTTGGGCTACTCTTCTTTTGATGGTTTGACCTACCGACAAAAAGTTGGTGTAAACTACGAGCTAAAAAGACAATCGAGCGTAGAAATGAATGCTTTTGTTGGCTACATGTTTAAAAGAAAAGAGCTATTCACAAATTTCACTACAAAATGGAACTACAACCCAACCCATCTTGGAAATCTCTCACTCTCTATAGGAAATGGTAATAAAACCTATAGCTCTAAATACCTAGAAGAGGTTCAAGATAGCCTTAAAAATAGTGGACTTAACTTGGAAGAGATGGATTTTGAGTATTACAACGACTACTATTTTAGGCTACACAATACAGTAGAGGTCACAAATGGCTTCACTGTTGGCACAGGCATCGACTTTCACATTCGTAAGGCGGCTAATAATAAATTGGATGATATAGAAATATCTCAATCTATTTCAAAGCTAAACAACGATGCAGATGAAGTTACTAGAATCTATGATAAACAAAAAATATTTGCACCTTCAATTACACTAACCTGGACACCCGAACAATATTATCGTTTCGAGCGACGACAAAAAATATATGTACGCTCGCCCTATCCTACTATAAAACTATCCTATTCTAAAGGAATTAGAGGTGTGATGGGTAGCACTTCAGGATATAACAGAGTAGAGCTAGATTTGTCTCAAAACATTCAGTTAAACCTCATGAAATCGCTCCACTATCATGTGGGTATGGGGTTCTTTAGCAACCAAAAGTCTGAATACTTTACCGACTTTGCATTTTTCTCTAAACGCAACTTTCCCGATACTTGGGAGGACGGCATTGGTGGCGTTTTTAATTTGCTAGACAGAAGATTTTATAATGCATCAGACACATACGTTCAAAATCATCTTATGTACGAGTCGCCTTTTCTTATATTAAACTTAGTTCCAGCAATCTCAAAAGGGGTAGTTACAGAAAGGTTATACCTTAGTCATCTCTACAATCCATATATCCGTTCGTACACAGAATTGGGTTATGGCATTGGCAACAGCTTCTTTAATGCAGCCGTTTTCGGCTCATTCCACAAGCTAAAATTTCATGAAATAGGGTTCAAAGTTTCGCTAAATATATTCTAAAACTAGAATGAGGCTAAATTAAGACTTCTTCCTCAAACAAAGTTTTCACATTGTTATTTTGCAGCCTCATCTTCAGCCAATCTTCAATCTTCTGCTTATCTTCTTTTTTCAAAGATGCTTTCTTCACAAAAAATATAACTATCGGCATTTTTGCAGATTGTACCGAGTCGGAATAGATATACGATTCGGAGTACGAACACGACAACACTTGCGAATACAAAGGTCTTATCTCCTTCAGTATCATGTTGCCCTTTGTAGGTAGTTGTTTCATGCTATCAATCTTTTGTTCAGAAGATTGCAGCATAAACTCTGTTGCGGTTAGCTGTTTTGCCAAAACATCTTTCTCGCTCTCAAAGCGTAGATTGCTCTGATCTAAAATTGAGGTGTTTGTGCCCGAGTTGATAACTATCTTCGAAGTATCTATCTGATATACCAGAGCTTTAGTTTTTATGTTACGGCGCGACTCTTCCAATAAGCCATAACCAGAATATATAAGGTCGATACCTCTGTTGGTTAAGTTTATCTTACTATCCAACAGATAGGTGCCTTCTGTTACCGACACCTCTTTCACAAAACGCTGGGCTCTTTCAGAAAACCTTTCGTTTTGCACTAGCACATAGCCAAAATAGACACTTGGTACAATTGTTATGGTTAGTATCAAAGAGATATACTGATTTATTCTTTTCTTTCTGTCTGCACCAATATCAGTACGAATAGGAAAACGCAAAAACTGACACACAAAGAGTGAAGCAACAGCAATAAAAACGGTGTTGATAGTAAACAGATACAAAGCGCCAAAGAAAAAGTTGAATTGCAAGGTAGCCAATCCATATCCTGCTGTACAAATAGGAGGCATCAGAGCAGTTGCTATTGCCACACCAGGTATTACATTGCCTTTTCGCTTAGTACTCATAGCTATAATACCTGCCAAACCACCAAACAAGGCAATTAGCACATCGTAGATAGTGGGACTTGTTCTGGCTAGCAACTCAGAGTGGGCCGTACTTACAGGAGTTACTGCAAAATAGAGGGTAGAGGTTAATAAACTAGCACCTACTGCAAAGCTAAAGTTTTTTATAGCTTTCCTAAACAAAAAGAAATCGTATGTTGCTAAACTATAACCCATGCCATTAATAGGTCCCATCAATGGCGAAATAAGCATAGCGCCTATTATTACGGCGGTTGAATTCATATTTAAACCAATTGATGCAACTACAATTGCAAAAATAAGAATCCAAAGGTTGGTACCTTTAAAAACAACACCATTTTCAATCTCTTCGTGAATGAAGTTGTAGTCTTCCATTTCACTACGCACATTAAAAAACGCAAGAAATTCTGTTATTCTCATAGCCTTGTTTATTAATTTTCGCAAATATAAGAATTAAACTCAATATTGTGCTCTTTACTCACAAAACAAAAATGCGATTAAAACTCGTAAGTTTTAATCGCATTAATTTAAAAACAAAAAAGGAAGTTTAAAAACTTTTCAAAACAATTATTTAGTCTGACTACCAACAACGTAACCCACAGCTAATCCTGTGACTGCCGCTACAATAATAGCCAATTTTAAAGCTCTCATACCACCACCCATACTGTGGTCGCCAATATACTTTCCGTAATTTCCTAACTCTTGTGTAATTTGAATTGCATTTTTAGCCATAAATATTATTATTAAATTCAACAAATAAGTTTGTTTGTTCTCTCTATATATAGAAGTTGTTTTAAAGTGTATTGCTATTATTATTACTATGCATAGCATTGTGCATTACAAAAATACACCAATGTGTTACTTAATAAACGAGTAGGAGTGTAAATTGTTTTAAAATAAGTAGGCATAGTTTGTTTTCTTGCTTGAACGAACACTGAGCCATCGAAAGATGATGTGGATATTTATGAAATCATTTTCACCATTACCCATTCATTATTAGAAGAAAAGCGACTGAAAAGCCTACAGGCCTCAGTCGCTTCTCAAAAAAACACAATGAAGTTAATAATAAGTGCAATTATTAATAACAGTAATTTCTATAGCTTATCATTCAGCAGGTTAGTCTCAGTAAGGGTCTCACCCTCCAACAGATACTCCTCATTAGAGTTCCACTCCAAACTGTTTCTATACCCATAGTCGCGCCCATATCTTCTTCGCATAGCTTGCGATGATATACGCTGTTGGTAATCTTCCAACTCCTGGCTCACCTCTAGCTTAGAACCACTTGGCACAAATATCTCTACCACCACAAACTGCTTGCGGTATCCTTGCTCTATAGGAGTTTTAAAAAACTGAGGTATCCACAATACAGAGTCGTTTTGCTCCAACCTAAAGTCAAACTCTTTTAAGTTGGCTTTAGCTCCCTTATATTTACTATCAAAACTAGAGTAAATAGTCTTTACATGAAACAGTGTGTCGCTACTTGTTTTTATTCTCAACTCAATACTGTTGAATAAGAGAGAGTCTTCCTCAACATTGTAAAAAGGCAACGTGTTTGTTTCATCATCACCAAATCTGTGTGGACCAATAATTATGTTACTCGTGCCTGGTGTTACACTAAAATAGTCGAGCGGATAGCGCGCCATATCTACATATAGCTTATTGTTTGTAGGTGTTGTCAACTCTATATTGTTTTCTTGCAAACTCTCTATGCTAAACTTACGCGTAACTTTAAAACCCAATGTTAAACCAGCAACAATACCCACAAACCATAGGCCTGCAACTACAATACCAATAATGGGTCTAGATTTTGCTTTCATCACACGGCGAACCAACCAAATAATTACCCCAACAAATGGAATTAACAAGGTGAGTATGATAGAAACCCACAGCAATGTATGCTCAAAACCAGCATCTAAAAATAGCGACTGAAGAGGTGCGAGCTTTGCTCCAGCAAAAATTAAAGTAAACAACGATATCATAAATCCTGCAACCACAACTCCTACAATACCAAAGAACAGAACCTTAGTCATTCCTATAAAAAAGCTTAAACAACCCGATCTTTGAGGCTGAGCCGAAGCATAAGCGGTGTATGGTGGAGGTGGCGGTGGGGGTGTAGCACCTTGTGCTGTTGCATTATTTGCAATCTTTGTATTTTCTGTTTCGGTTGGTTTGTCAATAGAATCATCTACTACAGTTGTGCTTTGGGCAACAGGAGTAACAGAAGCACCAACAGTTGCACTAGCTGCAGCGTCGGCTCTACTACTTCTAGATTGTGCTACATTGCCGCTCACAGTTTCACGTATTGTTCTAAGATATTCCTCTTCGCCCATCATCTCTAGCTTTTGCTTCACCGTTACAGCCTTAGGAACTATAATCCAAAGAACAATATATATACCTACAAAAGAGATGTTTACACTCGAACTCAAATTGAAAGGGAAAGACGAGCTGAACAAGACATTACTAAAAAAATTGAGCGGTACACGTAGCCATCCTAACATGTTAAATAGTAGGGGCAACAAGAAAATTAAACGGGGTATCCACGTATCTATTCTAAAATAAGCCGCAATACCACTAGCAACACCACCAATAAATCTATCGTTAGGATTGCGATATAAACGCTTGCTTACATTGTTTGGTAGCTCTTTTGGAAGCAATATTATCCACATTACTATGTATACCCAAAAAAGCAAGCTTGAGAGAAACACAAATGCCAATCGCACAAACACAGGATCTATCTTTAGGTAATGGGCCAATCCACTACACACACCACCCAATATTTTATCGTTGCTCTTTCTATACAATTTCTTTCGTGGTTCATCTTCAAGAGGAGGAGGCGTTGCCGTTGAATCGCCTTTTGGATGTGGAGGTGGCAGTGTAGCCTCCTCATCATCAAGCTCATCAAAATCTTCTACCCTACCTATGGTATCTATTATAGCCGTCACATCGTCGTCGGTTATACATGGTATACCATGCTTCAATCTATTACCAAACAGCTCAGCAATTCGGTTTTCAATATCGTTCACTATCTCGTTACCCTCAGCATCGCGGCTAAAGTATATTTTCAAGCTCTCTATGTACTGATTCAACAAATGGTAGGCAGTCTCTTCAATGGTTATCAATTGACCTTGAAAATTGATGTTGATTGTTTTTTTCATCTCTTTTTTTGTGTGTTGATATTATTTATAATTCAGACGAAGTGCTCGCTTCGTTTACTTTATCACCCTCTATTTCATGGGCTTTATTTATCAATATATCTACACTGGCGCTAAGTTCGCTCCAGGTAGTTTCCAATAGCTCGTAAAACTCTAACCCCTTTGGGGTAAGCGAAAAGTATTTTCTGGGAGGCCCAGTAGTGCTCTCCACCCATCTATAACTCAATATATCTGCATTTTTCAATCTATTGAGTAGTGGATAGAGGGTTCCCTCAAAAAGATGCAAACCCGCATTTTTCACCTCCTCAATAATATCACCAGGATATACCTCACCATTTTTTATAATGGAAAGAATGCAATATTCTAGCACACCTTTCCGCATCTGACTTTGTATATTTTCGACTTTCATTGGTTATATATTATCTATTACACCACAAAATTAAACAAAGCTCGGTATTATGCAATACAAAGTACTATGTTTCTTTTGTTAATTAAGTTTATTTACCAATTAAAAGATAGTATTCAGCTATTAGCTTAGCCTTCAAGCCGTCTAGAGCAAAATCTCTCATCTCATATTATAGATATTCTTAATTAGTGAACAGCAAATACTCTTTAAATCGCAGTTTCCAATCTTCAATACATTCATTTATAATTAACCATCAACAATTAACAATTTAAATATTTATCTTCGCACTATGAAACTAAAAAGACTACCCCTACCCCTTATATTACTACTATTACTAATAGTACAAACTACAACAGGCTATGCCCAATATGCCGAACCGTTGAATATTCCACCAGCGCTGAGTGCTGGATTTGGAGAGTTGCGCAACAATCATTTCCACTCGGGCATAGATTTCAAAACCCAATTGGCAGTAAACAAACCTGTATTTGCAGTAGCCGATGGCTACATCTCCCGCATATCTGTATCGCCTGGCGGATATGGATTGGCACTCTACCTTGATCATCCCGAACTTGGACAAACAACAGTATATGGTCACCTCAACAGTTTTGCAAAACATATAACCCAATATGTAGAAGACAAACAATACCAAGAAGAGAGTTATAGATTGAATCTACACCTCGAGCCACACGAAATACCTGTTGCCAAAGGTCAACAAATAGCTTTGAGCGGCAACACAGGTTCGAGTGGTGGGCCACACCTACACTTCGAAGTGCGCAATAGCGAAACGCAAGGACCGCTAGACCCATTGCAATTTGTAGCAAAAAATGTGCGTGACACACAAAGTCCCGATTTGCGTGGTATAGCTTTCTATCCTATCATGGGCCAAGGCGTAGTAAATGGTAGTATCAATCCCACCAGACACACTATTTATAAATCTAAAGCAGGTAGCCCCCTACCCTTGCAGAAAAAGACAACCGCTTGGGGAACAATAGGTGTGGGTGTAAAAGCTTACGATCGAATGAATGGGCAAAACAATATATATGGTGTAAAACATATAAGATTGTATGTTGATGACTCTCTAGCCTTTAGCAGCACCATCGATGAATTTAGATTCGATGAAACACGTATGCTCAACAGCTTTGTAGATTTTGAAGATTGGCGCAACAACAAGTCTTTCTTTATGAAATCTTTTATAGAACCCGGAAATAAGCTACGCATCTACAACAACAACCTCGATGGATACATCACTATAAACCAAGAGCGTGCCTACCCAATGAAGTACGAATTGGAAGATCACCATGGCAATATTACTACATACACCTTTACAGTACATGGCACACAGCAGGATATGCCACTTACACCCATTTGCAAGAACCTAATGGTGTGGAAAAGCGACAATAAGTATGTGTGTTACGATTTTATGCTAACCATACCCAAAGAAAATCTATACACCAATATTTGCTTTCAGCATACAAGCACTCCGCATTTGGGCAACAGCTACTATTCGAATATACACGAAGTAAACAACACCCCCGTTCCGCTACATCAAAATGGCAAAATGTGGATAAAAATAACGAGCGATACCCTACCTCAACGAGATAAATATGGTGTAGTGCGCATCAACAAAGGCAACCAAAGAGATAGCTGGATGGGCGGCACATACAAAAATGGCGGTCTGGAACTATCCATCAATGAGTTGGGCAACAAATATGCTATCTCTATAGACACCATTGCACCCAAAATTGAACCACTCAACCCACAAACGTGGAAACAGAACGGACGTATTCGCATAAAACTAACCGATGATAAGAGTGGCATTGCTTCGTTTAGAGGCACTATCGATGGGCAGTTTGTGCTCTTCTCACACGATAGCAAATCTACTACCTACACTTATACTTTCAACCGCCAACGGCTGGGCGAATTGCCCATCAAGCACTTCAGGTTTGTAGCTATAGATGGTGTGGGTAATGAAGCGGTATATGAGTATGAATTGTAATCAAAGCTTCTAGCTTTCAAGAGCATTGTAATCAAAGCTTCCAGCTTTGAAAATAACGCCCGCTGTTTTCACAGTTATTTCCCAACTATTCTACAACAGCCTAACACCGACACTTGTAAAGCTACAAAACGACATTTTTAGATATATTTTGTAGTTTCTGAAAGGGTTATTTACAGTTTGTGGGTGTAAGAAAGATATTAGGGAATAAGAAATAGAGCAGATTACTCTTAAAGTAAAAATATTAAAAAGCGGAATATATACCACAACAAATAAATTGCCTATCTTTACAACGTGGAAAATAAGACAAGAAAATTCAATATTATCGTTTTAGCAGTTCTATATTGCTATGCAATTATTGCTGTAAACTTATCACTCAGTCATGCTGATTTTAGTGATAAATCTTCGTCGTCGCAAAAAACTGAGTTTTTAGACTCTTCTACAAAACTTTTTCTTCATACACCACAAACCAAAAGCTCTGTCGATAATAGTTATGAGAATCTACCTAGCTCTAACTTAAATAATCTATTTAATGATTTTCGGGCATTTTTTAAAGCAACCGAACAACTCATCGTAACAGAGAATTCAAGGTACTTAACTTATTCTATAAGCATCCTCATTAATCATTGGAGCTACGATATCATTTTCCCTTTCCATTCTTTTTGGTAATCCATTTTCCTATGTAGTTAATCATTATCAAGTTCAATAACTTGATCTTATTTTAAGGCTTTGCATCTCAGCAAAGCCAAAACCTCTAATTTTTAACAACAAAAAATAACATGGATTTAGGAAATATCATTCTTGGAACTATCATACTTACAATTTGCATAGGTCCATTAGTACTACTGTATTTCAAGAGTGTAAATACAAACACCAAAATGCTACAATCTCTAAAGGAAATTGCACAACAACATAACTGCAGCATAAGTAAGCACGAATTTTGCAACAACTTTGCAATAGGGTTAGACGAGAATAACAACTATGCTTTCTTTTTCAAACAGATAGAAAAAGACTCAATTTCGCAATTTGTCAACCTCTCAGAAATTAAAGATTGTAAAGCTGTAAAGAGAACAAGTTTCACTAAAGTTAAAGATGAAAACATAACCTTTTTCGAGAAAATTGAACTTAAGTTTATCCCTAAAAACAAAAGTCAAGCCGAAACAACATTTGAATTATACACTCCAGAAAACAGACAGTTAAGCGGAGAATTACAATTGGTTGATAAGTGGTCTACACAGATAAATGAACACTTAAGTAAGTAATAAATAAGCAATTAAAAAACTAAGAGGATGTACATTAACGACATCCTCTTTTTTTATTTAACACTGCTGTTTTCACAGCTATTTCTTAACTATATTCTAATATAATTGCGTTTTTTGATTTACAGCGTTCAATACGTCACTAAAAAAGAGCTGTTTTGAAGTTGAAATATAATTGAAGCTTTCAGCTTTGACAATATTTGCACAAACAACATCGTGCCTCTATCAATTTATTTAATTATATACTACACCAGGCCACTCTTTCTCGCTTGGCTCTTTAGATACAACATTCAACAAAGAGTAACTCTTAGCATAAGGCTCGGCTATTGTTATTTCCTTTACATTTATAACGTACTCATAACCAGCTTCAAAATCAAAACCCGTTATATCAATAAGCGCAAACCACTCGCCACTATTCACGTTTTTAGTTAACAAAGCATCATACCTTTGTATTTCTCTACCAAGTACACCACCTTTAAAAATTCGTGGTCTGTACTCAGCCCTTTGCGGTAAAACATACAGTTGAATTTCGTTTTCACTATTTTCAGTAATCACTTTCTTCTTCGACAGTAACGCTTCAAAAACATATTTTACAGAAGACACATCTTGAGGTGGATTGTGCATCCACACCTTTTTCACCTTATATATATACTCATATCCTCTTTCGTAATCATTATAATCTAACCCCTCTGTAATGGTAGCATACAAGGCTCTTTGCTCTCTATCTTCGCTATCAGAAATCACCAATGCGTCGCTCCAAATATCACTAAGTTCACTCCTACTTGATCTTGTTTCGGGATGTATTGTCAGCTCCACGGTTTTAACTTTATCTTTGTCCGATTTTTCGCAACTAAAGAGAAACACACTTACAATAATGGCTACAAGAATTAAGTTTAGTTTTTTCATTATTTATTTCTATTATATTATTCCTTTTAATGATAGATGCCTCATTCAAGAATAGGTTGCATTATTTTTCATATTAATTCATATTAATCCGATTTCCAGCATTTTTAGCTCTAGCGAGGATGCTGAGACTTACAACCTTGCTGGTATGTTAGCTTCAAAAACGATTGTATCGTGTGGTATATTAATTCTATCTTAAACCACACGAAGGATTAGCGCGGTAGCAACTTGAAAACTACAATGATAATTCAGGAGTGTCATGTATCTTAATTATAAAACTACAATGATAATTATGGGAGTCATGTATGCAAATTGTAAAACTACAATGATAAATCAGCAGATTCATGCATGCTAATTGTAAAACTACAATGATAATTCAGCAGAGTCATGAATCTTAATTGTAGAACTACAATGATAATTATGGGGTGAAAACACTGTTTTATACTAATATTTGGGCTAAAATGAGACCAAAGATACATTTTGTAGTTTTACAGCAATCGTAATGGAAATGAAAGGAAAGCTTAGATGTTTAACAATTACCTAAAATGGAGCCATTTCTTTATATAATTATAAGTTCTGAGCATACTTGAAGGTACATATTGAAAGTAATGTTAATACAATTGATACACTTGAGGTCACGAATCTCAATTGTAGAACTACAAAGTGGATACTGGAGAGTCACGAATCTCAATTGTAAAACTACAATGATAATTCGGCAGAGTCATGAATTTCAATTGTTTTTAGTGCAAAATAACCAATCACTCTTAAACACAAGTAATACAGCCTGTTGCAAAAAGCAACAGTGTGCAGTAATGGTCCACTTTATGAAAGTAGGTTCTGTTTTATGTGTATTTGAAAATAGGCAGAACTTGCTGTTGAGCACTCACTATAGGTTTCCTGTCTTTTAATGCAACTAATGCCTTATACATATTTTCAGGTTTAAGTTAAGCGATGTTACCCAGCAGTAGGTATTACAAAAGCCCACATCAAAATTAATGAGCAATTTAAGCGGTCTGTTTTTTGGCTGGTGCTTGTTTCTGACCAGTGCCCAACAATAAAAAAAGAGAGATACAAGACTTCAAATAGAAAAACCATTGTGAGGATTCATGAGGTTTATGTATTCTAAACAACTTTTGGAAAAAAGTATTCAGGAGAGTCAGGTATGATAAATGACATACGGAAATAAAGATTCATGAGAGTCAGGTATGATAAATGACATACGGAAATTGAGATTCGGCAGAGTCACGAATGATAAAAAACGTATGGAAATTGAGATTCGGCAGAGTCATGAATGATAAAAAACATATGGAAATTGAAATTCAGCAGAGTCATGTATGATAAATAACGTATGGAAATTGAAATTCGGCAGAGTCATGAATCTTAAAAAACTTTTGGAAATTGAAATTCTGACGTAGAAACACCTCTTCTGAGTAGTTTTTCGACTAAAATGAGTTGAAAGGTACATTTTGGTGTATTGCAACAATCATAATGGAAATGAAAGGAAAGCATAGATGTTTAACTATTGACTGAAATGGAACCATTTCTTTATATAATTATAAGTTCTGAGCATACTTGAAGGTGCATATCGAAAGTAATGTTAATGCAATTTGCATACCTGAAGGTCACGAATGCAAATAGACGTACGCTTATTTGCATACATGAGGTTCATGAATTATAAAAAACTTTTGGAAATTGAAATTCAGCAGAGTCATGAATTTCAATTATCGTTTAGACATATTAACCAATCACCCTTAAACACTAGTAATACAACCTGTTACAAAAGCAGTAATAGTCCACTTTAAGGGTGCAGGCTCTGTTGTATGTGAATTTGAAAATAGGCGGAACTTGCTGTTGAGCACTCACTATAGGTTTACTGTCTTTTAATGCAACTAATGCCTTATACATATTTTCAGGTTTAAGTTAAGTGATGTTACTCAGCAGTAGGTATTACAAAAGCCTACATCTAAATTAATGAGCAATTTAAGCGGTCTGTTTTGGCTGGCGTTGGTCACTGACCAGTGCCCGATGATAAAAAGGTAGCGGTACAAGCCAGCCCTTTACGTCTTGGTGAGAAATTTATTTGCGGTTAAACCATCAATAATTAAAAGCCCTTACCTATTTATCAGCCATATCTTAAAA
>LFRM01217343.1_pt1 | contig 22733 bp, 21 predicted proteins | sample 618341 | NCBI WGS metagenome assembly LFRM01 (sample SAMN03654438, study PRJNA283298) | anaerobic digester metagenome | isolation source: pool of bioreactors CSTR01a, CSTR02a, and CSTR03a thermophilic anaerobic... | place: Denmark: Kgs. Lyngby | collected 2014-05-21 | reverse complement strand
CCGCTCGCCCCTGCGTGCACATCCTGTTCCTGGCTGTATATTTCGCATCCGCAATCGATTAATCGATCGGCTATGTCGTATCCTTCTTTTTTTAATAGATCGATGAGCAGTTCACGTCCAAAAGAGCCCAAATCTCCGGTAACAATCAAATCATAGGCGTCCGGCCCCTGTTGCGTATCCTCAAAATGAGCCTTTATCAGCGCTGCAGCAGCGGGAGCCATAGCAGCTCCCATGTTGTTTGTGTCGGTAATACCGTAATCTATAACCTTACCGGTGGTTATATGGGTAATATAAGGCGGTTTATCGTCGTTGGACAGCAAAAAAGCTCCCGCCCCGGTTACCGTCCACTGCGCTGTCGGAGGGCGCTGGGTTCCCATTTCCAGAGGAAAGCGAAACTGCCTTTCAGCCGTGCAAAAATGGCTTGAGGTAACGCATAACACCGTGTCGGCATATCCGCCGCTAATGGTGATTGCTCCAAGAGACAGGGATTCGGTCAGGGTTGAACAGGCGCCGTAAAGCCCAAAAAAGGGTATTCCCAGGTTCCTGGCAGCATAGTTGGCAGTTATTATTTGGTTCAGCAGATCGCCGCCGAACAGATAATTTATATCCTGGGGTTGCTTTCCGGCTTTAGTGATGGCCATTCGTGCCACCTCTTGATACATGCGACATTCCGCCTTTTCCCAGCTGTTCTCACCGAAATAATCGTCCTGTAAAACCAAATCATAATATTCACCCAGCGGCCCTTCCCCTTCCTTTTTTCCCACTATGGTGGCCCTGGAGAGAATACAGGGAGGATTTTCAAGCTTTACAGTTTGGCCTCCTAATCTGTGCTTTGACATCTTGGTCCCTCACTTTATAAATAGATATATAAGGCCTACCAGCACCGATGCGCTAATACCGTATATGAGTACCGGCCCGGCTATTGAAAACAGCTTGGCTCCCACTCCGAATACGTACCCTTCCCTTTTGAATTCCATGGCAGGAGAGACGATTGAATTTGCAAAACCTGTAATTGGTACAACCGAGCCTGCACCCCCGTATTTTCCTATATCATCGTAGACACCCAACCCGGTCAAAAGAGCCCCTAGAAAAATCATGGTTATGGAGGTAAAAGCCGATGCTTCCTCCGTGTTGAAACCAAAAAATCCTTTGCCCAGGTTATTGATAAACTGACCTATGGTGCATATAAAACCTCCCACTAAAAAAGCCATTATGCAATCCCTTAACAGATTGGAGGTTGGCATCTTCCGCTGCACATATATCTGGTATTCCTTTTTGATTTTTTCCTGTTTAACGTCCATCGGATATAAACTCCTTTCAGAGGTCCATTTATACAGCCTTACCTGCCCGGATTTTTTCTTCTGTTCCGTATATCTCTTTCGGTTGCCATTCTCCTCGTTATTTCCTGGCGTTCTTCCTTTTCTTCGATATTTTTGTCTTCCGGCTTAATGTTTTTTATCTGCTGGTATAAATTCAATATTTGCACCTCTTTTTCCAGAATATTATCAACATGTAAGCTTAATATGTCCAATGTTATCAATGTTTTATCAGTTTTATCGCAAATGCAAATTATTGCAAGTGCAAAATGGTTTTTTCTTTACCGGAATATGCTTTTTGACATACGCCTACAACAGCCTATTTTCTACTGCATTCTGCCGTACGTACTTGGCTCCCGAATAGGACTTGTCCTGTTGTATGCCCTTGTACAGGAACATCCAGAATAAAAAACCCAATACCAACACTATGAGGAAAGATATCAGGGTTATTGTTACGGTACTCCTTTGTTTTACCATCATAACACCACCACCTCGTTACATAATGGCCATATATTCTTTCAATTCTATTATGTTCTTGTACAAGAAATTTATCCAAAAAAGTAAAAAGCCCGATTTTCGGGGCTTTTTTACAACATTTTTCGCATCTTTGAAAGCACCTTTCTTTCTATGCGCGAAACCTGGACCTGGGAAATGCCCAATTCATTGGCGATATCGCTTTGGGTTCTGTCCTGAAAATACCTCATTATGATGATGGCTCTTTCCCTTTTATCCAGCTTTAAAAGCATTTCCTTAAGCATTATTCGATCCACCAGTTTTCCCATCTGATTGTTGTCCTGGTGTATTTTATCAATCAGATGTATTGGATTATCGTCATCTTCATATATAACGTCATAAATGGAAGCCGGGATACGGTTGGCTTCAAGGGCATGTACAATTTCTTCAGGCGGACACCCGATCTCCTGTGCTATTTCATTAATGGTGGGTTCGCGATTAATGGTGTCTTTGAGCTTCTCTTTAACGATTTGTACCTTACCAGCCAATTCCTTCAAAGAACGGCTTACCTTGATTGGGCCGTCATCCCGAAGAAATCGCTTTATCTCACCCATTATCATTGGAACTGCATATGTGGAAAACTGCACATTAAACTCTGGATTATAATTATTAATTGCTTTAATTAATCCAATAACTCCTATCTGGAACAGATCCTCGTATTCGTATCCCCTGTTTAGAAACCTTTTCACTATACTTTTTACAAGAGCGATGTTGTTGTTTACAAGCTCTTCTTTTGCCTTTGCGTCGCCATTTTGTGCATATTGTATAAGCCTGATCGTCTCATCGGTCCGGACTTCCTTTTCCTCATTGTTCCGGTTATGAGCTTCAAACGTACACATCATTATCTCCCCAGCTCTCCGTTGTTACTACCCAGGTATTTTATGAGTTTTACAAGGGTGCCTTGCCCGGGAGCGGAGACCACCTCCATCTCATCCATAAACGTCTCCATAACCGTGAACCCCATGCCCGAACGCTCCAATTCAGGCTTGGAAGTGTACAAAGGCTGCCTGGCCTTTTCAACGTCCTCTATTCCCTTCCCCTTATCCAGCACCTCTATCTCGATCTTGTTTTTATACAGTCTGGCTGTAATTGTTACGATTCCTATGGTGTTTTCATAGCCGTGGATAATAGCGTTTGTTACCGCTTCCGACACTGCGGTTTTGATATCCGCAATTTCCTCCAGTGTTGGATCGAGCTGGGCTGCAAATGCTGCAACAGTTACCCTTGCAAAAGCCTCATTTTGGGACTTGCTTAAAAACTCCAAACGCATTTCGTTTATAACCTCCACTACTTACCGCACCCCCTTATGTCTGACAACGCTTCCTGCACATCTTTATATTTTTTAATGATGGTATATAAGCCCGAAACTTCAAAAACCTTATGGATCTGCGGGTTTACACCGGCTACCGCAACAAGCCCGCCTCGCTGTGATACTATCTTATACCTTCCTATCAACACTCCGATCCCGGAACTATCCATAAATTTAAGCTGCTTAAGATCAAACACGATATGTCTTATATTTGGGTCTTCCAAAGCATAGTCCACTCTGTCCCGCAGGGTATCGGCGGTATGATGGTCCAATTCTCCATCTATATTTACCACAAGCGTATGTTTATCACTGCTGCATCGAATTCGCAAGAAAATCCCTCCTTTATTTACAGCACCAGGAATTAAACGGAAACACAGTTAGTATATTCTGCACTAAAGCAAATTCTCCTCCTTCGAAAATTGGATAATTATGTAATTATATTTAAATAAATACAAAAATCCCTTCGATTTTTGTCGAAGGGATTTTTGTATCACACTATCTCTACTTCCTGTATCTCCACCCTTATTGACTGGTATTTATTCATGTCTTCTATTATTTTTTTCTCATCTTTCCAGCTCTTGTATCTACGCTTTTCCTCTTCAGTCAGTATAACCTCATCCAGCAGCTGCCGCCCTGTCATGGGTTTATCACTAACATATGTCTGCATAATGGGGTTATTTTCAACAACCGTTAAAATGGCGTAAACGTACTTCATAGCTTCCTCCAACCACTATGTGTATTCTTTTGTTTCTATTATCAGTCTACACTATTTAATCCTAAAATTCAATAAGCTAAATGCACCAATAATCGCAAACGGGATTATAATTGCCAGAAATATTTCATGCTTTTGACAGCCTGATTACATTCCATGACAATTTGGGCAGGGCAGCCATGACCATACCGTCCTGGATAATTGCCTTTCCGTTGTTGTGGGGTTTGACATTGTCGGGGTTATCCTTGGTGTTTATAGCCTTAATATCCTCATGCTCCAGAACAATGTGTTCAATAAGCCGGTATTCACCCATTCCTCTCATATCGCACTCTATCGTAATGGTATCATCCGTGTCCCGGTTTACCGCAAATATTGTCAGCTCTTCTTTCTCCTCATTTTCAACAGCTACGGCTTCAATTACCGGTACCTCCTCAAAATCTTTGCAGTCATAAACTGGCGAATATACAACCGGCTGCAGTACATTGCCTTGCCCATAGGCAGAAGCATGCATGAAGGGATAGTAAATGGTCTGACGCCATGCCGTTCCCCCGTTCTCAGTCATAATAGGCGCTATCACATTAACCAGCTGTGCCAGACAGGCTATTTTTACCCTGTCGGCATGTTTAAGCAGGGTTATCAACATACAGCCTACCAGCAAAGCATCTTCAAAGTTATATATATCTTCAATCTGGGGCGGTGCAATGGACCATGGCTGAATTTTTTTATCAGCTTCATGGGAATGATACCATACGTTCCATTCATCAAATGAAAGATTGATTACCTTTTTGCTTCTTTTTTTCGCCTTTATGTAGTCGCATATGGAAACAACCGATTTTATAAAATTATCCATGTCCAGGGACTTGGCCAGAAAATTCTTTATATCGTTCTCCTGATTGCCGTAATAGGTATGGAGGGATATGTAGTCCACATGCTCATAGGTATGTTCCAGTACCGTAGCTTCCCATTCACCAAAAGTGCTCATACTGCTGTTGGAGCTTCCGCAAACCACCAGTTCAATGGAAGGATCCACCCACTTCATCACCTTAGCTGTTTCACAGGCAATGCGTCCGTATTCCTTGGCGGTCTTATGCCCTATCTGCCACGGACCATCCATTTCGTTGCCCAGGCACCAGACCTTGATATTGTGAGGCTCCTTATACCCGTGAGATTTTCTTAAATCACTCCAATACGTTCCTTCAGGATGGTTGCAGTACTCAACCAGATTTCGGGCGGCATCGGGTCCCCGGGTTCCCAGATTAACTGCCATCATAACTTCGCTGTCCACCAGCCGGGTCCATTCAACGAACTCGTTTACGCCGATCTGGTTGGTTTCAATGGTTTTCCAGGCAAGCTCAAGGCGTCTTGGCCTCTTCTCTCTGGGACCTATTCCGTCTTCCCAGTTATAGCCGGAGACAAAATTGCCGCCAGGATAGCGAATGATCGGTACCCCGAGCTCTTTGACGAGTTTTATTACATCCTTTCTAAAACCCTTCTCATCGGCCTCCGGGTGATCCGGCTCGTATATGCCGCCGTATATGGCACGCCCCAGGTGTTCGATGAAGGAGCCATAAATACGCTTATCCACACTGCCAATTTTAAAATCCTTGTCCAAGATAATTCTGGCCTTTTTGTTTTCACCCATATACCTTCTCCTTTCCAATGTATCTTTTTATTTTAAATATATTATTGATATTATAAAGGTCTGATAATTGCCTCTGAAGAATATATCAACCAAAACCTGTGCTATCGGAGTTGTCTATAGCTAATATTTTTCACTTTGCGAGGGACAACAAAAAAGCAAATCAATTGAATCATCACGGCATTTGTAAAAAAATAGCTTTATAACCATTTGTTATTATATAATTTAGCGTACAGATATGCAAATAAAATTGCATAGCATGGAATCTACTTAGTTCATTTACTCAAAAACTCACCTGGGTATAAAGGTTTAAGGCTCATTTCAAAGCATACTCTGCCCACATTCATATGCTCCGGGTATTCAAAGCTATACATGGTATCACCTCATGTAAAACGGTCAATCAATTTACTTCTTAAATTCTATAGGATATGAACCAATCCATCATAGGCTACTATAAATGGGGAAGTTACCGTCTTTACAAGCTCTTCATGATCAGGATGCAAGGTCTTCGCCAGATGTGTAAGCACAATATTAGCATTCTTTTTAAGCACGCCCTGCTTGAACATTGTCTCGGCCATGATACGAATCATCGGCAAGGAATTATGATCAAATATCCTGTCATCCCCTTCATATCCATCGCCAATTGTGCAATCCACTACCCAGCAATCCAGCTCATATTGTTTGAGAACATGCCATGTTCTGGCAAGCATCCAGCCGCCATCGGTTGCATACAGCCAGCCTACCCTTTCATTTTGGAACAAATAATGAATCCCGGTCTCATATTCATAATCTCCCGAATGATTGGCCGGCAACGGTAATACCGTATACCCTGCTATTTTTACTGTATTCCATACTTCCAGCGGGTTTACAGCTAAATTGTCGGATGAAATGGATGAAATCCATGACTTTTCCGCATGCAGGATAAGCGGGCTTTTGGAAGCCTGTTTTCTTACATCGGCCAGTTTTAGAATTGCCTCTTTGTCAAAATGATCACCGTGGCTGTGAGTTATAAGGACATCCGACACCTCATCAAGGCCAATTCCCAGTTCTTCCATTTTTGAAATAGCTGTATGAGTACAATCGATTAATATATGCCTATCCACCAGGAGACTTGAATATCCTCTAAATTTCCCGGATGGTTTGGGTTCCAGCCAGTCGGCAGCACCCGTACCCAGAAATAACAACTCCGTTTTGTTATGTTGTGTTTGTTCCATGTTAAATTGCCTCCTTGTGTAATTTATTTTGTATGTCTTATTTTATATCACAAATCCTTTGTACTTTTAAGTGGGTTTGGACTTTTTCTTCAATTGCAATCGATTGTCTTCTTACTATGATAAGGCCCTGTTATACTTTTGCTGAATGCTATGATTGAGAGTACAGGGCCGGGTTTTCTCCAAAACCGCCCCGATAGATGGACAAAGGACAATGCATGTATTATAATCACTTTATAGATATTATATCCTGTAAATATTTCAAAACTTCAGAATAACTTAAAATGGAGGAACTACACATGAGCAATGAAAATCTGTCAGTGCTTTATCAAAAGACGGGTGGCTTTATCAAGGGAATCTGCCACCCAAATGACAATGTTGGACTGCTCAAGGAGGCAGGTATCGAATGGGTTAGGCGCGATGTTCCCTTTCCCTATGAGCCGGATGGAAAGCTTTCGCAGCACTATCTGGACTTTAAGGAAAGAAGCAGAATGTTTGATGCAAACGGAATCCGGAATATATGTATCACACCTTATCCTGTAAAGTTTATACAAGCGGGTATTGATGTAACCACCCGGAAAGGTCTGGAACGGGTTTCAGAAATATGTGCTTTTCTGGCTGAGGATTTTAAAGACATAGGAACCTGCTGGCAGGCTACCAACGAGATGCACATTCAGCATTTTCGGGCGCCACTTAACGAAATACAGGCAAAGGATTTCCTGGTTGCATGTATAAAGGGTATCAAAGAGGGAAATCCGGCGGCAGCCGTGGGACATAACAGCTTGATTGATGAGTGGCTTTCCCTTTGCATGCAGATTGAACAGGAAACGGGTGGCTGTGATTATGTTGGTTTGGATCTGTATGCCGGTACCTGGAGCAGCGGCGGGCCGGACACCTACTGTGAAAAAATAGACCAGTATTATCATGCAATTCAAAAACCTATTATTCTAATGGAGTTTGGCTTTGCTTCGAAGGGCGACATGATGGAGAAGCCGGAAGCCGAAGCAACTGCTTATCTGAAAACCCTTGGCATTGACAGTATTCAGGATGCAATATCCGATCTGGATGCATTGATTGATAAGTTGCCCGAACAGATTGCTGAGAAGGCCAGGGCCTGCGCACCAGAGGACAAACTGCAGTGCGTCATAGCCGGCATGGTGCATCTTCTGAAAAAATGGCCGGTAAAAAATGATATCCCTCATACCGAAGAAGGGCAGGCTACCTTTTTTGCTAGCCTTTTGCCGCGACTTTTGGAAAACCCGTATTTGGGAGGCGCCGTTATCTATTGTCTGAGTGATTCCGAACGATGCTTTTATTGCGGTCAGGCGGACTGCCCGTGTGAAACTGCCTGGGGCCTGATTCGCATTGATGGAAGTAAAAAACCTGCTTTTGATGTGGTCAAAAAGGTATTTACCGGTAAATAACAATGTTTGCTTTTGATTGTCGTTAAGTAAAACACTCCCTGTAAAGCAAAACGCTCCTTTCTGATTTTATGCTGCTGGTTTAGTTCAGAAAGGAGCGTTGTTATTCATCCAAACATAAATTCCAATACAAAAATCATCCAACGTTTCAAAAGGCCATCCGCCCCCATCCCTTGCTTTTTTTATCTATAGGCGGCAAGCCTAGGATTTCCCGCCCGGTATTAACATAATATCGATAGTTTTCCAAAGGGGTTCCATTGGGTATCCTGTGATCGAGCCCAAATATCATCCCACCTTGCCGCATAACAGGCTGCATTTTATACTCTAATTCCTGGCGGATGGCTTTTTTGTCCTTCCTAAGAACATGTTTATCTATACCCCCCTTAAATGCAAGCCTCTTTCCGTATTTCTTCCTCAATTCGACAACATCCATCCCCGCAGCTGGTTCCATGGGGTACATTATATTTACACCGCAGTCTAGGAAGGCATCTATAACGGAATTTATATTGCCGTCGCTATCCTGGGAGAAAAGCCTAGTTCCTTTGGAGGACAGCATATCCCAAATTCTCCTGTAATAGGGTTTGATAAATTTTTGAATTATGTTGGGGCCGACAAGGGAACCGGATTTCCCCGCCAAGTCTTCATGAACGCACAATTGATCAATGGTTATATAATCGCTTATCCTATCCAACACTTGAAAGGCGGTATTGCTGACAGTTTCAAGAATATCATTCATCAGCTCCGGATTTTCGTAGCAACAGAGGCATGCCCCTTCTTCTCCCATCAGTTGTCTGGGAAGATCAAATCCGCCCGGAATTCCCGCTATAACCAGCGTCCCCTTAGCTTGTGCCCTTTTCGCTTCAGCCATCTTATCCCAATCTATGCGATCCTCGTGGAATTCAAAAAGAGGTTTGATTTTTAGCCAGCTATCCATATCGGTAACGGGATAATCGAGGGGTAGCGGTATAGTGGCTACCCCTTTGTATAGCTTTGTTTTTCTTCCGTACTCATCGGTTTGGATGATGTATTGATCATTTTCTTCTATTATCCGCGGTGTAAAGCCTCCCCTGATACCGGTATTGCCCCCGCAATCAATTGTTGGAACATAATCCCAATCGAATCCCGTTAAATCTATTTCATCCTCGGAAGCTCCATGTTTTCGCCACTCGTCTTCCAAGCCGACCAGTGGTCCAAAAAGCTCTACAAACATTTGCCTCTCAACTTGGCCGAAAGTCATCAGCTCAATGTACTCTTCCCTTGACCATTTCACCTAAATCACTCCTTCTAAGCTACTTAATCACCAGCTTAGAGCCCTTTTTAATCCTTACAACATCAGCAAATTTTATGTTTCCGCCATCCTTTTTATATTCTACAGGGACATCTTCCAGCAAAATCGTTTCTATGGTTTCGTTCTCTATAAAGGGTAAGTGCAACTCCTTTAAATCCAGGTAACCGTACAGCACCTTAAGCTCTGCCTTGTTGCCCGACCTTTCAAAAGTGCCCCAGCCTGAATCCAGCGACCAAAATACCTTAAAGTACCCGTCGTCCACCACCGGACTAAAGCCTATAATGCCTTTGACCATGTCAAAGGTAAAGCCTGACAAGGCTAAAAGCAGCGAGTAGCTGGCCATGGATCTGGCATAGTTGCTTCCACACTCAATTTCGTTCCAGGGATTACGCTTGTATCCGTCGTACCTGTCACGAATTGCTTCAACGATTTCCAAGCCCTCTTTAATGTATCCTTCCTGAATCAAATGGACTGCTATCTGGTACTCAAAGCCGTTCATGGTCTCCTGGGCATACGGGACGGGAACTGCTGGTCTCCGCCTACCTTCCGGGTAGGAACAGATCAACACTCCTTTTTCATCGTTAAGAGAAAATACCCTGCACGGATTAAAGACATTCCTCATGCTCTTAAAATTGTATTGATAAACCGAATAGACGGCCTTTCGAACCTGATCGGGACTGAAAATCTCACCCAAACCAATCAAGTTGGCATGCCATTGAGCCAGCACCTGGTCTATATGACATCCTTCACCCACCTGATATTTGATTTCGCTTTTTTCCTGATTCCAGTAAGTGTCCGCCGTTGTACCGCCAATCAGGGTATCATCCTTACCCTCATCAAATTGCTCCAGAATGGATTTATCGTTCAAGTTGATGAGATGGTAATAGTATTCACCGTTAAACAAATTGGTGTCTACCCATTTTTTGCCCCGACGAAATATTTCCAGATACTCCTGTGCGGTTTTTACTTCTCCCAAATGTTCGGCCATTTCCGCCCCTGCTTTCAAAGCTGCCAAATAAAAACCTGTCAGCCATGAGTTAGGGCCAAAGAGCTCCATGTCAAGGGTGTGGTGCTGGCGTCCGGTTAAAACGCCTGTCTGTTCGGGATCCCACCTGTCCTTGTTTGTTTTGGACCAGGCGTATTCAATGGATTTTTTTACTGAAGGCCAGAGTTCCCGCAGCCACTCGGTATCCCCGGATATCTTCCATTCCCTGTAAACCTTCAAAACGCCGCCAAATTGGCCGTCAGCGCAGGGTCTGAATTCCCACCGCCTGCTTCCCAGCGGGAGCTGTAGCCTAAAGGACATCGCCCCGTCTTCATTCAGATTATATTGATAATCCAACTCACGCATGGAGCGTTCCAAGTTGGGGAACAAGAACGGCAGTGCATAAGCGTAATTCCATACATGGGTACAGGAACCCTCGCAGCAACCTGAATCACAATGGCAGCCTTCAAAACCGTAAAAGGAACCATCTTCCAATCTCAAGCAGGTAGGTGTTTTCAAAATCGATATGTTGGCCGAAATGGCATCTATCACAACCTCTGGAAGGGTTGAGGAAAACAAGGCTTCTTTAAAGCACATCGTTTCCTCATACAACCGATCCCAATTTTCAAGGGCATAAAGGGCACAGTCAAAGGAATCTTTGAACAAGGATGAGTAGTAGTTCTTCCATTGGGCTTTTGTGTATGGTTCACAACCGCTGCAGCAGCTTTGCCCTTGATCTTGCTGTTTCCAGTAGGTATAACAGTTGGGGTAATACCAGGTCAGAACAAAACGAACTCTCTTGCGTTCGCCCGGATTTAAATGAAAGTGGGCAGCCAGCGTGCACATGTCTATTTCATTACCGGAACCAATTGTACGAGCTTCTTCCTCACCCTTATATGTCCTGTTGGTGAATTTTCCTGGAGTACTCAGGTCGTTCCAGTACATTTCCAGATCATCAAACCAACTTCCCCTGTACCAGTACTCCTGATAGCTGATATCCTGGGCATCGGTAACTATACTCAGCTCTCCAAAGCGGACATCATCCGGCTCAACACCGCGACACCCCATTCTTATTCCTTTGACCTGACCGCCTTGAGTGAACTTGTTATACCCGATATTCCGACCGTTTATATTTCCAATACAGGATACCAGAGTGTAATCGAGAGGCTCATCTGTCGTGTTCTCCACCTGTATTTCAAAAAATGCCGCAGGCAGACTCGAATCTTTATCGTTGAGCGGAATGAAAGGATTAAATGCTGTCATGGATACTTTCCCGGGAAATGTGTTATCCTTAAATGTGAGGTTGGCAAAGGGGAACTCTCCCTGGAATTCCACATCTGTGAAATGGGGCACTCCGGATAAATAAGCCCTGGGCGGGCCAAAACCGAAGCTCTTATAACGGCCTTCTCCAAAACTGCCCGAATAAGGAGGATGCAGATCTCCGTTTAAAATCCGTGCATCAATAACTCGGCTATCCTTTTCTACCTTTACGGCAAAATGGGAATAGCCGTTATAGCTGCCTTTATTGGGCCGATTCCTGATCTCCCAATCAATTAATCTGCCGTTTCCGGCCAGGCCAATGCATCCGGCGCCTATTCCTCCCAGAGGAAAGGAGATCTCATTCAGTTTTTCTTTGGTATACAAAAAATATGTGCTAGTCATAATTGGTACACCTCTCCTTTGTTATATTAATCACCTTTGTATAAGGTGTTATCGATATATAACTATCGATATATAAAATGAGTCCAATGTGAAGGTTTTATCTGCCTAAGATAATTAACCCAGATAATCATCTTTTACAATGTCCACCGTAGTAACTTCATAAAAACCTTCCTTATACAAATTTTCCTTTATTCCGATCTGTATGGAGACATCATCTTCAAATAAACCGACAGAAAACCTGTATTTCCCCGGTTTTAAATCATCGGAAATGGTTATTTTTAAGCATTCTACTGTTTCTTCTCCCCTATTATTCTTTCATACCTTAATCAAATTATGTTAACTGCCGCCCGAGCTATTCAATCATAGTAGTGTATCCCGTCAGATTTTTCAAGCTCGGTATATGTTTTATTGGAAGACTTTCACGCCAGGTAATAAAACCAAGCAAATAAATACAAAATATACCTTTTCGGGCTGATAAAAACATTTTACAAAAAGCTGTTGCTCATTTGATCATCATTCCAAAATAAAATCCTTTTCAGTTATGCTGTATCCTCTTATCTGCGCTTTAGGAGCATCGTCTACGATATAATTGACAATATATATTTCTCCGTCTTCAAATTGCACCCAGCCGGAATAGCCCAAATCGGATACCGGACTCCTGTCAAAATCGATGGGCATGATTCTGGTCCATTGTTCCCGTCTATCACGCGCCCTTGCAGATTCTACATCCGTTAATGCCGCAAAGAAATTCTGTGTCCAAGTTCCCAGCCAGCCCTTTCCTCCTTGCATAAACCGATATGTTATCAGAATTCTCCCACTTTTCAGCATACCGGCTACCGGTCGATGACAGCCGGGCAAAGGCACCCGGTATGGACCCTCCCAACTTTCCCCATTATTTACAGATATTGATTTGTAGCAATCCCAACCTTCTCCGGAATTCTCCCGCATAAAAGCAACCAAGGTACCATCGGGTAAAGGAAGGATGGACGCTTCGCATAAATTTAGCCCTTCCCTGCTGGCTACAGTAACAGGCCCTATCCATGATTTACCTTTATCGTCAGAGTACCACATGCGCTGTTCCAAATATCCATGTCTTTCGCTCTTATCATGAGCTGCCAATATCCATCTGCCAGATGGTAATTCACAAAGTTTGTCAGGTACAATTCCGGTTACAGGTGTCTCAATAGGCCCTTCCCATTTTTCCCCTTGTGTGTCGCCAAACCACAGATATATTTTGCCGCCCGATTCTCCTTCTCCGTGTACTTTATCGCACACTATTGCCAAACGATCATCCCTTAGCCTGGAAACCCTTGCGCAGTCCCAGTAGAGCAATCCCTTTGTTCCCTCGGTCAATGGTATCTTTTGGCTCCAAGTTCTTCCCCGATCCATGCTTTCTTTTAATACAAGCCGGGTATAGGATCTGTCGCCATGATGCGTACATTCGGAAAACACACATATCAGCTTGCCATGTTTTGTCAATACAACGTCCGGCCATGCCTCATATATACTGTCATCCCGGCTTATTGTAAATTTTTGAATCGGCACAATAAAAACCTCCTTTTAACCACGTAGACTTATTCTAATACGCATTTCTGTATATGTCCGCGTACGTGTGCTGCTATTTTCTCGTCTTGAACCGGTCATAAAAGGATTAATGTGCAAAGGAAGAATGTAACTTTCAAAAGCCAATTTACAACAATACTGTCTTCTTTTTTAACTTAACTTTTTTTCTATTGTATACCATATAGTTTATTGTATATATTTCTTATTCTCTCTTTTTCTGCTTCTGTAAGCGGCTTGAAAGGCCTTCTGCTTTGACCGCAGTCAATGCCCTGCAGGCTCAGTATATATTTAATACCTGCAAATAAACCAACCTGGAGCAAAACCTCAATAACATCGTTGGCAGCGGTCTGCAAAGCTCTGGCTTCCTGCATCCTGCCTTCTTTGTATAAGGTGTATATCTTAACGAATTTATCCGCCATACAATTATAGGTGCTTCCTATAGCTCCATCCGCTCCCATGGATATACCTGCCAAAAACACCTCGTCATGCCCGTTAAAAACAACCAATCTTTGAGAAATATGTTTCAACCTGTCCAATTGATACAGATCCATGGAGGTATGCTTTACCCCTATTATCCTTTCATCTTCAAACAGAACTCTTGCAGCTCCACTGGACAGGTCTACCCCTGAAGCTGCCGGAAAGTTATAGACGATCATGGGTAGATCTACGTTGTTTAAAATATCCGTATAATAGCTTTTTATCTCTTCCCAGGAAAACTTGTAATAAAAAGGTGGTATGGATGAGATGGCATCCACTCCTACTTTTTCAGCATGCTTTGCCAGTTCGATAGCCTGTTCGGTGCTGATACATCCGATATGCGATATTATTGGATACTGTCCCTTACATTCGGCCGCCACAATTTCCAATATGATTTTTCGTTCTTCCAAAGTCAGCAGAAAAGCTTCCGCCGTGCTTCCGCCAACGTAAAAGCCGTTTACTCCTTTTGTTATATTCATTCTGACCAGTTCCTGAAGGGATTTTTCATTAACTTTCCCTTCTTCATCAAAGGGTGTAATAAGCGCCGGAAATATACCATGTAACTTATTTTTCATAATATATATTTCTCTCCTTCCTAATGTATATTATGCTTTGGAAAACAAAGCATGAGTTTAATTAAAGGAAAGTCTTAATCAGAGATACTTATAATGCCCTTCTGGTTTCAGATCGGGAAGATCCAATCCCAATTCCAAAACCAGATAGTTCCGCATATCATAACAGAGATCGCATTTCCCGGCATACCGTGCTTTTGGTTTATATCCGTATTCCTTCATTGCCAACTCAGCAAAGCCTCCTATGCCGGCGGATTCCAAACTGTAAAATATCCGGTATTTATTGGGATCAGCCCCTTGCATCAGTTCCCTCAAGGGAATTGAAAAACCGGGACATGACTGGGGGACAAAATTGCCGTACAGATCAACATGAAAGTGATAAATCCCCGATAACAGTTTACAGGGTTTTGATTCTTTCAGGATTTGTTCAAAGGGCTGTTCTTTCATCATCGGTTTGTACGTCTTTAGAGCCCGTCCTTTCAAATTGAGCCCGTACCTTTTATACAACTGCAACAGATAATCCCGTCCATAAAGTTGTATGTATTCATCCATGGAATGGGGTTTGCGGTCATCCATTGTATCTATATCATCCCAGAATTCCATCAGCCAGGGAAATACGTTCATTCCTGTCTTTGAACAGGCACGAATTAAAGCCTTGACCTTCCAAAAAGGAATATACTCATTGTGGTACGGATCTATGGATATCAGCAAAGTATGTACTCCATGCTTTTTAAGCTCTTTAAGAACGGCCATTACCGATGTTTCATCCTTGTACCAGGATGAATTGGTTTCAATGTATTCTATGCCAATATTATTTCTTTGAGCAGCCTCTAGGACGGCCAGTATTTTATCGTGCTTAAGAAGAGGTTCACCTCCGCCAATATGGACGGAGTAACAGCCCAGTCGTTTTAGTACAGAGAATATTTCATCGGCCATGGATGGCGTCATATATTCATCGGGCCATTTGGGAGAACTGGAATAGCTGCAGTGTCTGCACTTTGATGAGCACTTATAGTTTGTGATTATTCCTCCGGATACTAGATGAACAATTTTTAGCACGATCAAACCTCCTAGCCTTTATCTTTCATGTTATGTTATTTGCCTCTCGATATGCTTTTTTCGGGCTTTATGTTTCAACTTGACAAAATTCTATATAAAAAATTGGTAAAGCTCCGTACCATGAGAATACTATATTATAATACCTTAAATTCTTTTATACGAAAAGTGCTTCGTACTTTTTTTAGTCAATGTTGTTCACATTTTGAACATTCAACGTACCAAGGATAATTGTTCGACATGGGAGTATGATAATTAAATGCATGCTTTACAAGTAGATGATGTTGAGCTCCGCAATTTCAGCAATAATCATATAGTTGTAAATGATACTCTAATATCATTTTCATGAATGTTTTAAAATAAATTATTTTACCGGGGACAAGTGCAAATATTCCTACTCTATGGTCAGTTGGATTATCTTGCCACTCTAAACCTTCGTTGTTTTTATGGTCAGATGAATTATTTTCCGATTTTAAGTCTTCGTTTAATATGCTGTTAATAACATATCCGCCAAAAAATACCCAATTCTTATCAGCATTTGGGTGAACGATAAATGATATATGAGATGGTTCTATCTGAGAATCCAAACCCTTATAAAACTTTTCGTATGCTATACTTTTCAAGTCTTTAGTCCATTCACATTTGCCTTGTTCATTATAATTTCTATATTTTGCATCAATATACGCTTTAAAGCTTCTTGTACTTTTTTCTTTATAATTATTCAAGTGAAATTCCAATATATAATCAGGACGTCGTTCAATATCATTTTTATCCTTTTTTGTCTTGCTAAAACTGATATTTAGCTTTATCTCCCTATCCGCTCCTATTTTATGACTCATCTTAGCTTCCAAAATGTTATTTTTTTTACGTATATTAAATGCCTTATATTTATGGCAAATAAGTGTAAAATATTAGGCATTACACTACCATCATCCATAGATTTCAAGCTTAGCTTTTATCCTTTCAATCGAATTTGCAATTTAGACTTTCTTTTTGAACTGATCAATAATAGCTATTCTCTTGCTTTCCTGAACGCTTCCGTTAACAATTCTAACTTCCATTTCATACCAGAAACGTATAACCTTATACAATATTTGTTGCATCTTTATTGAGCGTGTGAATATAAGGGCTTTCTCTTCTTTGCTTCGTATATCGTCTAAAATAGCCTTGAGTAGCTGTAGTTTAGATGAGTGTCGAACAAGGACTTCCGGAGGCATACTAAATATGTTGTTTTCGGTGATCAAATCGACATGGCTGGATGCAGTGATCATATTCTGTATCAATGTGAGCTTATTACCCTCGAGCTTCTTCAGTCTATCAATAACATCCAGTTCGACTTGATTTGCCGGCTTTTTGTAGATCCTTATCTTTTTCCTGGGCAGTACCTGCGGAAGAACGGCCTTATCGCGACGTATATAATAGTTCTTTATCCTGTCATAGAGCTGGTCGTTAACCCTTTTTAGCTCCGCTTGAGAGACTTTACCACTGGTTTTCTTTACATATTTTCTCTGAAACTCAGTGAGCGATTCCAGCAATCCCGGTTTGCTGTAGTCTACCAGATTCCATAGATCCACCAGAGTATTTTCTATAGGCGTGGCACTGCACACTATCTTAAAATTAGCATGCTGTCCCTTGGCGGCTACCGTAACCAATGTCTGAGGATTTTTTATCATCTGAGCTTCATCACAAATCATACATCTCCAGTGAATTCTACCAAGCGCTATGCTGTTTATTCGTAAAGAATCATAGTTGGTAAAGACAATATCTTTTTTTCTCAATATTTTTATATCATCTTCAGATAATCTCCCTCTAAACTTATAGGTATCAAAAAAGCCTTCTTTAAAGAATTTCTGGATTTCTCCTGTCCCATTCTTATTATCCCAATTGTTAAGGAGAGTTGAAGGCGCAACAACCAGAGTTGGAGATAGCTCACCCCTTTCTTTAAGCCAACCTAAAAATGCCAACAGCTGCAGGGTTTTCCCCAACCCCATATCGTCGCATAATAGGAAACCGTTTATTGGATTTGAAAGATAGAGGTTTTGAAGCCATGCTAAAGCTTCTTTTTGATAATGAAAAAGCTCAATTCCTTCTTTTAAACCTGATGGGACCTCAGCTTCTTTTATTTTAACTGTCCTTTTCGTACCCTCAACATATTCCTTGCGTTCGATGTTATCAACGATTAACAAGCTTTTTTTGCCTTTTTCTCCTTCCTTCTTCCTTCTCCTTAACTCCCTTAATTGATCTTCAAAGGCTTTTTTCCCATAGGAGGTGTCGATATATTTACCCTTATATGCAACATATAGAGCATTGGGATCCTTTTCAATTAAATTGATAATATCGCGCAAAGCTGATTCACTTTCAATTTCCCACGGCTTTTTTATAGAATTCTTTAGTTTATCATACTCATTATTAATATCGTTATCGGTCATGATAGTCTTAACTTCCCTGCCGGATTCTGATATAAAGCTGACTTCAGCCTTACGCTCTCCCCGTTTTTGCATATTTATTTGTAAATTTCGTAGCTTTATCATGTCATCAGGGATTAATACTACTTTCTCATCATCTGCATAAAAATGTGGTAAGTCATTATCCTTTTCAAACCAGTCAATATCGTGAGAAGTTGTAGGCAGGGAGTAGCTGCGGTATTTTAAATAGCCAATTCCAACCACTCTGGGACCAAACTCTGATAAATCAATGTTCTCATCCTCCATGATGGGATGAGTGCCTGAAAAGAAATCTAACCGCTTTTCTCCGCTATTATACCGGTTGTCAATAACCCTTTTTAAGGAGTCTTTGTGCTTTATAACAAATTTAGTCCGTTTCCCATCAACATCGGCACTATAAAAGTCTTTAACATTTTCATAATCGTAAATCTTCTCCAGCAATTGGTTATTTACGCTTTCATCTTCAACAAAGCGAGGCAAAATTTCCAGAACCTTTCCGTCATCGCGAATATCTATCTTTATTTTATCTACTATAACCGGCATGTTTTCCTCTTCCAAGCGTTTGTTTAAAACAACATCTGCTTCATCAGCGCACTTTTTAATGTTTCGTAACATTTCAAATTGATCAGCTACGCTGCTTCTTCGTTCATAGCTGGAATCGTACTTGTCTATTTCTTTTATTAAATTATAGACTTTTTCCGGCAATATGCGATATTTTCCGGCAACAAACGATTTGGCCACATTCCCCTTTTCAATGGTGTATAGTCCCCGAGACCCTCCACTCTTTGTATATGTGTCAGGTCCTTCCAGCTCATACTGATAGAAAACCTCTTTATCCTGAATAAAGTTATTTCTGTTCATCACTTTTAAAAACCCTCTAAAAATGGGCGGCAATCCAAACTTTTTATATAAATCTATTTCAATGTTGTTTTCATCATAATACAGTTCATATACCATATCATAAGGTATGAAGAGCGTGTTTCCCCGTTTTTCTATGTTGTACATATCTATAATTTCTAGTATATCGGGATATTTATCAATATCCACATCTGCAGACAAAAGTATGTGGTCGTCTGTGTAGTCAACATCCCAACTTATAGAATCGGGTTTTTTATCAAAAATTCTGATTATCTTCTGAAAGAATCCCAATGCGCTCTCCTCTCCTTTCTATAGCCTAAGCGGTGTAAATAAGCGGTAAAATCATATTCCCAATTTCCCCGATGTAATAATCTGGTCATACGAAGACTTTGATTTTTTAAGAAATTAATTTTTTCTGTAGAAGTTAGCACGCCGGGTTTCAGTTTTTCTTCAATTTCTTCTATAGTCAAATGCTCCTTAGAATACACATAACAGGCATTGCTCTGTTGGGCGAACTCTACTATAATGTGGTGTTTAAATTCCATAACCAGCGCCATATTGGCATCACGATAGTGTTTTACTCTATACATGCAATCGACATATTGCAGCCAGAAATTGCAACGCCTGCGATCTCCACCTTTTATTTTATTTACAAAGAAATCCTGTACATTAGAATAAGCAAGCCATCGCCGAAAAACGTCCTTTTCCTCATCCATTCCATCCCAGCGTTTATTATACTGATCATTCGGCTCCCTTAATTCCATCCCTATAAACTCAAACCAGTTGCGTGGATAGCTTTCTATTTCATAGTTGTCAATGTAACATCGCAAAATACCTGCAAATACTTTTTTCTTATCTTCAAAATCCATGACTTCAACCATTCGCCTAAATTCCGGCCATAATTCCCGCTTTTTGTGATTGCTAACAATAAAATCAATAATATAATGACAATAAGCTTTATCACTATCCTTCATAAATATATTATGACAGTATTTCCCAATATCAACTATACTTTCTTTGCTCTGTATGTTGATTTTTATCTCTTCCAAAAAATCCGCCAAATCTTTATTATATAGCAGTAACTGACTAATAACTCCATACCTGGGTTTGTCAGGCAGTTTTGGTCTTATTCTCCTGAAAAGGTTGTATATTTTACGTGTGTTTTCATTTAGTCCATTATTGTATATATATGAGGCAAACGGCCTTACAAAAGAAGAAACTCCGTTGAAGGACTTTATGCTTTTTCGAAATAATTTATAAAAAATATTCAGGTAACCTTCACTCTCAAGTCTGCTTAAACAAAAGGCCAATACCAAATAGTCTTTTTTCAGCAAAGGTTCCCTCCTGTTTATCTTCTCAATGATTGTTTCATAGCGTTCCTTTGCCCTGTTTTCAATATTACCTTCCAAGTCGTGCGAAGCCCTTTGCAGTTCATATACACACCGTTCAATATATTGAGGTTTTAGCCGTTCAAAATTTGGAAATAGAAAAAGCTCCATACTCATTATTCAACCTCTTCCAACCGTTTTTTGATCTCCATAAGAATTTCCTCTTCTTTCAAGCGAAATTGAAATTCCACCCTACGGCTTTTATCCCTGTCCACATTCTGATCTTCATCATAGATAAGTTTTGAAAAGCTCCTGCCATTTGCGGTAATATATTTTTTCAACTCCTCTTTGTATTCATAGTCAAATTCCTCTCCCAATAAATACTTTACCACATTAAAAGCCCTATCCTGACTTAAGTCCAAATTATACAAATATGACCCAACATCATCGGTATGCCCTTCAACGATTATTTCCGCCAGCTGCTGTTGGACTTCAGAATTCCCCAACAATATCCTCACATACACTGGTATAAATTTTTGCAAAAACTTTTTTCCTTCTTCTTTGATAATGCTCTTTCCTGTATCAAACAGTATACTATCTTTTAACTTAATAGCTCCGGTATCGTCGTCTATTTCAACTTTTAAATTCTCTTTCTCGAATTCTTCCCGAAGAAGATCGATAATCTTCTCCTTGGTGCTGCTCAGTTCAATTACTCTTTGGCGAGTTTCTCCCAATTCTTTTTTTGTTCTTTCAAGTTCCTGGTCCTTTTTCTTAAGTTCTTGCTGAGCTGTAGCATGTTCTATTTCCCTTCTTTGTTTATCTGTCTGATAACCAGCAAATATATATATAAAAAGCAACATGAATACTATAAGGATGCCGGCCATCAAGTCGCTGTATGAAGGCCAGTAATTTACTTCCTCTTCTTTGTTAGCCACCCTTTTTATAACTCTATTAAACATCAGCACTCATCCTCTTATATGATTAGACACGATTATTTTGTAAAATCCTCGACAGGGTTTCAGTCATGTCTTCCATTTGTGATTTCATCTCTTCAATTTGTGAACTGAGCAATTCTACCATTTCCCTTAAATATCTAACAGCCACTGCAATCCTCATATCATATTCTCCTTAATAACTCAGTTGTGGTGGAAGTAATCTTTTCAGAATAAGCCGTAACACCGCTGGTTATTTTCTCGTGCAAATCTTCGAAGGATTCCCGATACTGTAGCCAGAGCTCCTGAGTGGATCGTTCTGTTTCGGAAAAAGATTCCATATATTCAATGAGATCATCAACTCTGGAATAAAATCCTTCCATTATAACTATGGTATCAACAATATTTTTGCTTATTGTTTCCACTCTGTCAATTATTTTGCTTTCAATCTCCTGTAAAGAGAGTTTCAGTTGTTTTGTGGTATGATCAAAACCCTGCAACAAAGCGTCAAATTGAGCACTAAATCCTTCCGATGTACCCAAAGTAAGGGATTGTATCCTTTCGAAATCCTCTTTGTATTGGCGCATGCTATCAGTTATGGATTGTATTAAACTACCCACAGCTGCTATTTCATTATACACATTCTCTGAAAACCTGCTTAAACTCTCCGCATAAGATTGCTGTGCCAAACCTAGGTCATGGGTTTTCTGCACCATGTCAGCCAGCTTTTCTGTGATAGAACCTTGAGTTACAAGAAAGTTATCAAGCTTTTGAATTGAAGCTTGCAATTTTTCAATGGAAGCATCGTTATTGGAATTTATAAAATACATATCTGACAACAACTTATCTATCTCTCTTTGCAGATCTTTCAGGTTTTCGGCTGTCAAAAAGAGCGTACCTGCTGAATCGTTGGTATGCTCAAGCAAGGTCTCCTGAGATACTATTATATTTTGCATATTTTCCATTCCGGCAGTAAACTGATTTATAAATTCCTGGTTTCTGTTTATCACGGTTTCAAGACTCTGCTGCAATCTCTGCAGCTCTCTCTGCGTTCCCATGCTAATAATTTCTTCCATTTTAGAAAGAGTATTGCTTATAAACTGATTGGTAGCTACCTCCTGCATATTCCCCAGACGCTCGGAAACTATGCTCATTCGCTCCAATGCAGGAGATATCTTATCAAGCAAGGAACTCTCAAAACTCGCTTGTATCTGCATTATAAGCTCATTAAGCTTTTGGGTAACCACTGAAAGATTTTCCTGTAAGGAGATATCGAACTTGCGTCCCATCTCCTCACTCAAATCAGTGGCCAGCTTTTGTATAGAGGCTGTCTGTATCTCCAACTGTTTTTCCAGCTCTTTCAGCCCTTCTTTCCCTTCAACTCTGTGTGAAAAATCAAATTATTTCATCTCAAAATCATCAAAAAACAGCACATTAAATTGTCCTT
>LFRM01183216.1_pt1 | contig 22752 bp, 22 predicted proteins | sample 618341 | NCBI WGS metagenome assembly LFRM01 (sample SAMN03654438, study PRJNA283298) | anaerobic digester metagenome | isolation source: pool of bioreactors CSTR01a, CSTR02a, and CSTR03a thermophilic anaerobic... | place: Denmark: Kgs. Lyngby | collected 2014-05-21 | reverse complement strand
CCTCTACTTTGGGTAATAGCACTGAGTTGGTGATACTGGTATAGCTGTGTATAAGGCAACCACTGGAGATAACCGAACGCTTAATACTGGCCCCAGAAATGATGCAACCGGCAGACACCAGCGAGTCGATTGCTTTCCCGCGACGGCTGTCATCATCAAAGGCAAACTTGGCGGGCGGCTGCTGCGCCTGATAGGTCCAAATCGGCCAGTCGCGGTCATAAAGGTTAAGTTCTGGCGTGATTGAGCACAGATCCATGCTCGCTTGCCAGTATGATTCTAGCGTTCCAACATCACGCCAATAGTCAGGCTCACCGCGCTCATTGACAAACGGGTAAGCGAGCACATAGTTTTCATCGATAATCGACGGAATAATATCTTTACCGAAATCGTGCGACGACTCTCGGTCATCGTGGTCTTTAATCAGCTTCTGGAATAAAAATTCGGTGGAGAATACATAAATACCCATTGATGCCAATGCCTTGTCTGGCTTGCCCGGCATCGCCTCAGGGTCAACGGGCTTTTCCGTAAACTTGACGACTTTAAAAGCATCATCGACCGACATCACACCAAAACCAGTAGCCTCTTCACGTGGCACTTCAATACAACCGATAGTCACATCTGCGCCTGAACTAACGTGCTCTTTAAGCATGCGGCTGTAATCCATGGAATAAATATGGTCACCGCCCAGCACCAACACATACTCAGGCTTGTGTCGGCGCAAAATATCTAAGTTTTGATACAGCGCATCGGCCGTACCTCGGTACCACTCTTTGTCCACGCGCTGCTGCGCGGGTAGCAGCTCAACAAACTCGCCAGCTTCGTAACGCATAAAGCTCCAGCCTCGCTGTACGTGGCGGATGAGCGAGTTGGACTTATACTGGGTTAATACCCCGATTTTGCGTATCCCTGAGTTCACACAGTTGGATAACACAAAATCAATAATGCGATATTTGCCGCCGAAGGGTACGGCTGGCTTAGCGCGCCACTGTGTTAAATCCTTTAGCCTGCTGCCTTCACCACCAGCCAACACCAGCGCCAATGTTTTGCGCAAAATATCAGCTGTAGTTTTACTCTTTGTTGTGTTATCCATACCTACCTCGCTTACGTAGCTTTTGAACTCAGTGGAGTAGCTCTCCACCTACGCTCGCCAAATTACAATGTTTTTGCGCACATCATGGCGCCTTTCAATCCTAGCGCTGGATCCTTAACCAAATACACCGGCATACCAGCAACCAAGTCACTCATACGTCCTTTATCTTGCAACTTAGTTAAAAAACCCTGCTTACGCATCCAGGGCTCAAGCTTTGCGCCAATACCACCAGCGATATAGATTCCTGCATAAGATGGCCACAGCAAGGCAAGATTACCAATGTAGGCTGCATATATTTGTATAAATGCATTGATGGCTTTTATGGCCTCAGCCTGGCCCGTTTGCGCCCATTCCTGTATTTGTTCGGGCTGCGGCCACGCCTCTTGTTGCTTCAGTGATAGCTTGCTGAAAAAGGCATACAAGGCTTGTAATCCGGCACCTGATAGCAAACGCTCATACGACAGATGACGCCAATTTTGCCACAACCACCTTTGTAACCTTTGCTGCAGTTCATTTGCCGGCGCAAAATCCATGTGCCCGCCCTCGCAAGGCTGGGGCACGAAGCCTTGTGGCGTGTTGACTACCGGAGCCACTCCCAAACCAGTACCTGCGCCGACAACCAGCCGGTTACCCTGCGGATTGAAGCTCCCTTCTTGCAGACACACCAATTGTTCAGTGCTAATGGCATCAATACCCAAAGCAGCCGCTTGAAAGTCGTTAATGAGTTTTACTTTTGCAATATCGCATTGCTGGATAATTTCTTGGCTGGTTACCAACCAAGGCAAGTTTGTCAGTTGCGCCTGTTCGCCCGTTACCGGTCCCGGCAAACCAAAACAAGCACTACGAAAGGTGTTAAGCTGAAAGTCGCGACAAAATTCGTGTACCACCGCAGACAAAGAATCGAACTGCTGACTGGAATAAATTTTCTCTGCCACGATAGAGTTTGACTGCTGCGTATCAAAAGCAGCTAACCATGATTTTGTTCCACCTATATCGCCAGCCAGTACTAACATAAAGACCTCCAGATACAGTTAAGCATAGCATTAATAGTAAGAAACTAAAGCTAAACCTGTATAATTCTGCGGCTTATATCCGACGAAAGCAGTTGGTTTTTCAATGACTTGGGAGCGCAGAGAACCTGCGCTCCCAAAGAGACAATTAAACTTTTTTCGCTACCATCCTTGGTGCAATCATATGCTCTGGCATTAAAATATCAGCCAGCATTTCCTCATCCAGTAAGTTCTCCGCTCTAATCAATTCCAACACCCCACAACCCGTATGCAATGCTTGCTTAGCAATACGGCTGGAGTTGTCGTAACCAATATAAGGGTTCAAGGCCGTAACCAAACCGATGGAATGCTCCATCAGTTCTCGGCAATGCGCCTCATTAGCGGTAATCCCAACCACGCAAAACTCACGCAGCATATCCATACCGCGGCAAACTAGGCGCACGGAATCAAACATCTTCCATGCGATTAGCGGCTCCATAACGTTTAACTGCAATTGCCCTGCTTCAGCAGCCATGGTCACCGCCAGATCATTGCCGATAATTTCAAACGCAATCTGGTTGACCGCTTCTGGAATAACAGGATTCACTTTACCCGGCATAATGGAGCTGCCCGGCTGACGCGGCGGCAGGTTAATTTCATTAATACCTGTACGCGGGCCACTGGAGAGCAAACGCAGGTCGTTACAGGTTTTAGACAGCTTGGTCATCAAGCGCTTAAGCAGCCCTGAAAACAACACAAAGGAGCCCATATCGTAGGTTGCTTCGACCAAATCCGCTGCTGCCTGAATAGGATGGCCGCTAATAGCTGCCAAACGTTCAACAGCAATACCTTGATAACGAGGATCCGCATTGATACCCGTCCCAATAGCTGTACCGCCAAGGTTTACCGGCGTAAACAAGTCGCTACCTAACTTCTGAAACAAAGATAAATCTTCACGTAAATTGTTAGCAAAGGCATGGAACTCCTGGCCTAGGGTCATGGGTACAGCATCTTGCAACTGGGTGCGCCCCATTTTCAGCACTGTTGAAAACTCATCACCTTTATCGGCAAACGCCTGAATCAGACGTTCTAGGCTAATGAGCAGATCATTCTGCCCCAACAGCATTCCCACTCGAATCGCCGTTGGATAAGCATCATTGGTGGACTGCGCCATGTTTACATCATTGTTAGGGTGCAGGAATTGATACTCACCTTTTTCTTTACCCATGCTTTCTAGGCCAAGGTTGGCGATCACCTCGTTCGCATTCATATTGGTTGAGGTACCAGCACCACCTTGAATCATGTCCACGACAAACTGGTCATGATGCTGACCTTGGATAATCTGTCGACAAGCCTTGGTGATCGCTGTATGCCGCTCAGACGGCAAACAGCCTAATTCATGATTCGCATCAGCTGAAGCCAGTTTAACCATCGCTAAGGCAGTCACAAAGTTCGGGTATTCTGATAGAGGAACCCCTGACAACTGGAAGTTCTCTAGGGCACGCAATGTCTGAATGCCGTAGTATGCATCCTTTGGCACAGGCAGGCTGCCTAGCAAGTCGTGCTCTAAGCGCAATGAAGTGGTTGTCATTTAAGTACAGTCCTCACTTTGTGAAAAATTTATTTCAGGGTTCAGCAGCACGCCCAGTCAGCGGCACGCTGCTGTAAAATTTTAAGACCAAGGCAATTCAACATTCAAACTTTATTTTATTTTTTTTGCGCCTCTGTCAACAAAGTGCCAGTAACACAGCCAGCTTACTCTGCATTTTATTGTTCAGAAATGTCGCTATCGTTCTCTTTTTTATTCTTCTTTATCAGCAGCCATCTCGGCAATAGCTTTAAGCCTTGCTACCACACGACCATTGATAGTATCCGGCGCATAACTGCCTTGCGCATCTAGCGTACCTACTTCTTCACCGCTTAATAACGCCAGCGCTTGAGCAACAGTTTCCACCACGTAAATAGAAAATGTACCCTGCTCCACAGCGCTCACCACTTCTGCAGAAAGCACCAGATTGTTAACATTCGCCTTGGGTATAATCACGGCTTGCTCGCCCGTCAAGCCACGCTTTTGGCACAGTTTAAAGAAGCCCTCAATTTTTTCATTGACTCCTCCCACGGCCTGCACCTCACCAAACTGGTTGATAGAGCCCGTAACTGCAAAACATTGCTGTAACGGCGCATTCGCCAGGGCAGAAATCAATGCACACACCTCACCCAGCGAGGCGCTGTCACCATCGACATAGCCATAGGACTGTTCTAGGGCAATGCTGGCAGAGATAGCCAGCGGATACTGCTGCGCATACTTGCTGCCTAAATAACCGGTTAGAATCATCACCCCTTTTGAGTGAATCGGCTGCCCTAGGGTTACTTCGCGCTCAATATCTACAATGCCATTAGCACCCGGGTAAACACTCGCTGATATGCGTGCCGGCATACCAAACGAAGAGTCGCCCGCCTGCAGCACAGTAAGACCATTGCACTTACCTACGGCTGCACCCTCTGTATCAATCAGGATAATACCCGCCAGTATGTCTTCCATAATCTGCTGGGACACTCTACCGGTGCGGGCTTGCTTGGCCTTAATCGCTTGCTCTACGTGTTCTACCTGAGTGATTTGAGCCTGTTCTTTATGGCGAATAAAATCAGCTTCACTCACAACTTGAAACAACTCAGACAAGTTAGCCGACAATCGATTCTGGTGCTCTGCCAAGCGCATGCTGTGCTCAGTTAAACGTTTAACTGCAGCCGCTGTTAAAGGCGCCATGCCTTCCTCGCTGGTACGCGTATGAATCAGCTGCGCAAAATCCATCACCGTTTGCGCTGAGAACGCCACATCTTCCTCAAAATCAACCAACACCCGAAACATATCCTGAAAATCCGGGTCCAGCTCTTGCAAGGCATAATAGAGTTCGCGTGAGCCAATCACTATTACCTTAACCTGCAGCGGAATGTCCTGCGGTGTTAACGTGACTGTAGCCACGCGAGTCAGCTCAATCAGCGGTGATTCCATCTTCAGCTGTCTAGAATGCAGCGCGCGTTTCAGCGCTTCCCAGACAAAGGGCTCTGAGAGTAGCTTTTCTGCTTCTAGGATTAAATAACCGCCATTGGCTGTGTGTAACGCGCCTGAGCGTATTTGGCGGTAACTGGTATAGAGCGTGCCTTGATCGGACGCATATTCGATGCGCCCAAACATATTTTCATAGGTTGGATGCGACTCAAAAACCACTGGCGCGCCACCATTCTTAGCATGCCCCACTAACACATTCGGGCTGTACTGCTCTTCCATCAGCTTGCGTCTGAGGCTATCACTTAAATCTTCGTCAACCAGCTGCTCAACAACGGTTTTTAACAGGTTAGCCTGCATGGCCTGCAAGTAGGCCAGCACGCTCGGAAACTCAGCATACTTGGCAGCTAAAGGTGTCAAATTAGGTTCTAAAGCAAGGGAGATGGTTTCTTCGTTTAACTTACGCAGTTCGTTGCTGGACTCGCGCTTCCATAAGGGTAGACTAGAAAGCTCGGTGTTTAAAATTTCTTCCAGCACTGCAACATCGGCATGGAATTGTTCACGCTCAACTTCGGGACGCTGAGCAAACTCGGCTTCGTCCAGCGCTTTGCCTTCAAACATCGGGGTAAAGGCGATATTACTGCTATCACGGTACAGTGCAATGCCTTTTTCTAGCGCCAGCTTTTCAATTTTGTCTAACACCTTGTCGTAGCGCTTGGTAAATACGCGATCGATTTGGTTTTTCTTTTGCTGCCAGCTAGGGGTTTCAAAGACTGTAGGAAAGGCCGCTAAAATACTGTCAATCAGACTGGAAATATCACGACAAAACTCGCTGCCCTTGCCAGCAGGGAGTTCTATCGCGTGCGGCTCACGTGATTCCTCAAAGTTATTAACATACAGCCAGTCTGAAGGCGTTGGTTTTTCTTTAGCTACCTTAGATAAGTAACGACGCACATAAGAGAACCTTCCTGTGCCGGACTCGCCCATCACAAAAGCGTTGTAACCAGAGCGTGGCATGGCTACCCCAAACTCGAGGGCTTCCACAGCGCGCACCTGCCCTAGAACAGATTCAAAGTGCTCCAGCTCATCGGTCGTTTGAAACGGAAACAGCTTACTATCAACTTGATGACTAAGGGCGGACGCGGGTAACGACCATTGCTGGTGTGCGGGGTTGGACATGAATTTTCCTTGCTATTTTTAAGGCACTCGCTAGAACTCTCTAAAACGCTCTTGCACACTTAAATAATGGGCGAAAACATACAAAACAAGACCTATTNNTCAAGAGTTCCTTAAATGCCTCGAAAAAATGAACCGGCTATTCTGAAGCCCACCAAGCATAGAAGCAAGTGCCATCTAACCTAAAGGCTGTAAACGATACTGCGGGGGAACCTGTTCAATATTTTTAATGGTTACATTCAGGTTTTTCCATAAACCATCTTTAATGCCGTAAATACAGCCATAAATGGATAGTTTTTGCCCGCGTCGCCATGCATTTTGCACGATGGCGGTATGACTGACATGAGCCACCTGTTTAATCACGTTAAGCTCGCACAATCGGTCAACGCGCTCTTCTTGGCCTGGCAAGGCAGCCAGCTCATCGTAGCTATCAAAGTAAAGATCACGAATGGTGCGAATCCAAGCATCGGTAATTCCGATTTGCTTGTCGCTCATGGCCGCTTTAACCCCACCACAACCGTAATGGCCCGTCACCAAGATGTTCTTAACCTTGAGCACATCCACTGCATACTGAATTACAGATAAGCAGTTTAAGTCTGTATGCAGCACCACATTGCCCACATTACGGTGCACAAACAGATCACCGGGTAACATACCCACAATTTCATTGGCTGGTACGCGCGCGTCTGAACAACCTATCCATAGATATTCAGGCTCTTGCTGTTTGGCCAGTTTTTCAAAAAACTGCGGATCTTCTTCTTTTATAGATTCTGCCCAGCGGACATTATTTTCAAAAAGTTGATGTAATTCAGGCATAGGATTCTCTGATCATTAAAAATATAAAGCGCAGATATGACTGTGATATTTTAATTAAAGTCACTTTTACAGCCCTAGGGTACAGGCCATTACAATGGCATCCTCTTGCCCTTGCCTCGCGGGATAGTAGTTATTGCGCCGCCCAATTTCATTAAACCCCAACTGCTCATACAAGGCATACGCTGCGTGATTGGATTGGCGCAATTCCAAATAACACTCTTTGCTGCCTTGTTGTTCAGCTTGCTCTAATACAAATTCTAATAACTGACGACCATAGCCCTGACCCTGCTGCTCAACGCCAATCACTATATTAAGCAAATGCGCCTCATCAACAATGTACTGCATCACTGCATGGCCAATATGCTGTGCGCCGCGCTCCATTATCCAGCACTGATAACGCGTCAGTGCGTCGGTATATAGCTTGTGGCTCCACGGATGAGAAAAAGCACGCTGCTCTATGGCTAACACAGCGTCCAAGTCTTCAGCCTGCATTGGGCGAAAGCGAATTTCAGTCATTATTTAACCAACGCGGCATACGCAGCTGCATGCTCTGCCAAAGCTGGCGTTTTAAGCTGGGATTTTGCAGCAGCTGTTCAAGACTAGGAAGACTCCACAGCTGCCACTCATGCTCAAACGCAGTAATGCCAAAATCATCGGCGAACTCATCCGATATATTCGCAAAACGCACTGCATTTTCCCCCAGCAGCCAAATCATACTCGTAGGTTGTTGCGCGCACTCCATGCTCAATAACTCACGCACGTAGGCGCGGGCGGCTTGACTGTCTTGACGGTGTGCCAGGTTACCTACGCTTAACACTGGCCAGCGGATGGGCTCGGCATTACGCAACAGGCTCGGCTCATGTGGCAACTGTGCAGCACGTAAAATATCTTTAAGCAGCAGATATTCCGGATCTCGGCTTTGCAATGGCTCAGCCACAGGTAAATCCAACAAGAGTAAACAGTTTGCACTACGCATTATTTGCAAAGCAAAACGAGGGATTTCTTGAGCGGGAGTCGCCGCTTCGGGTGTAACTGCTTCTGCGGGTGGCGGCGCTTCTGCAGCCACAGGCGCAGCAGTTGCTGCTTGTCCAGCAGACAGTGACTGACGAATTTGCTGCAATCGATTTTGCGCTTGCTGCCCACGAGCAACACCTACCTCCGCATCGTTTTGACGTGAAGCTTGCTCCTGCTCAGCGGGCTCTCGTTGAGCAGGTTCACATGCCCAGTCCAGCAGATAGTCACGCGAGGCAGCCGCAAACGGCAAGTTTTGCCGCGGCAGCCAAACATCAAGCTGCATCACCTGCAGCATAGCTTGACGCCGCACCTCCTGTGCGTGCACATCAACACTCATTATTTAGATGCCATCCACTTGCGGATGCGCCTTTGCTTTACCAACCTGCATCAGATTGAGTGCATTTAGGTAAGCTTTTACCGACGCCACGACGATATCAGTGTCCGCACCATTACCATTGACGATACGGCCAGCACGTTCTAAACGTACGGTAACTTCTCCTTGCGAATCGGTTCCCTCGGTAATCGCATTGACTGAGTACAACTGCAAGGTCGTAGCGGATTGTGCTACTTTTTCAATCGCTTTAAAGGCTGCATCAACAGGACCTGAACCCTGTTCTTGTGAACGTATTTCTTTACCGTCTACCAACAGCACCAACTGTGCTTGTGGCGTTTCGCCGGTTTTACTCGCCACTTCCAGGCTTACCAGCTTGTAAAATTCTGGCACATCATCATTAAAGGTGTCGCTGACTAAAGACTGCAAGTCTTCATCAAAAATCTCATGCTTTTTATCAGCCAGCTCTTTAAAACGGGCAAACAGAGCATTAAGCTCCGTTTCCGTGGCTAACTCGATACCTAATTCAAGCAAACGACTGCGAAACGCATTGCGTCCTGAGTGCTTGCCCAATACCATCCGATTGGCGTTCCAACCCACAGACTCAGCAGACATAATTTCATAGGTTTCACGATGTTTAAGCACGCCATCTTGGTGAATACCCGATTCGTGCGCAAAAGCATTCACGCCAACTATGGCTTTATTTGGCTGTACTGGAAAACCAGTAATACCAGAGACCATGCGTGAAGTGCTAAGAATTTGGGTCGTGTCTATATTGGTATGTACGTTCAGCAGATCTTCACGGGTTTTAATCGCCATGACGATCTCTTCCAGTGCCGCGTTGCCTGCACGCTCACCCAAACCGTTAATCGTACACTCCACTTGACGCGCACCAGCCACTACTGCGGCCAGCGAGTTAGCCACCGCCAAACCTAAATCGTTGTGGCAGTGTACAGAAAATACTGCTTTGTCCGAGTTCGGCACGCGCTCAATAAGCTGACGAATAAGCTCGGCATACTGGTGAGGAATCGCATAGCCAACCGTGTCGGGAATATTTATAGTGCGCGCACCCGCATCAATAGCGGCTTCAACAATACGGCAGAGAAAATCTATTTCAGAACGCCCGGCATCTTCACACGAAAACTCCACATCCGCACAAAGATTGCGCGCTTTTTTAACCGCACGTACCGCTTGTTCAACCACTTGATCAGGTTGCATACGCAACTTGTATTCCATATGGATGGGGCTGGTGGCAATAAAGGTATGGATACGGCCGGAGTTAGCACCAGCTAACGCTTCAGCAGCGCGCTCAATATCCGCATCCAATGCACGTGCCAGACTACAAACCGTGCTGTCTTTAACTGCATCAGCAACGGTTTTTACCGATTCAAAATCCCCAGGACTGGCAATAGCAAAGCCGGCTTCGATGACATCCACACGCATACGCTCAAGCGCTTTAGCAATACGCAGTTTTTCATCCCTGGTCATGGACGCGCCCGGGCTTTGCTCCCCATCACGCAAAGTGGTATCAAAAATAATGACACGATCGGTGTTCGGCATGGAAATCTCCTATGGCTAAAAATGCTCTTTTTATTAGAACAAATATACCCTTACCGAAAAAAATTTGCTCTGTTATCTGCTCACTAGACTCTATTATGCAGCAGCCCGCATAAAGCACGCCAAGCACTTACAAAACCATGCACGCACCTAGATTCAGGCTGATCTTGGGCGATTTCAATCTAGGCTGTATTGTATGTACTATTATAAATCTTTCTACATGCGTGTGCTTTGAGGGCTGTAAATGTTGGAAAAACTCCTAGATGCTTTAGATAGCCTTGTTTACGTGCTGGTGGCTCCTTTTGGCATTTTATACGTCTTTCCACGCTTTTTCCTTGGGCTGGAGCAGAGCCTTGGTGTTGAATTACCCCGTTTTTTGGCGCTGAAGTATACGGGCGTGTTGTTGATGAACTTGGGCGGTATTCTTGCTCTTAGCTGCCTTATCATCATGCATTTTGCAGATCGGGGTTCAATCAGTCCCTTCACCAAACCAACTCAACTGGTACGCAAAGGACCTTACGCCCTAGTACGTCACCCCATGATGTGGGCCGGTAAATTCGTCCTAATTGGCCTGACCTTAATTTATAGCTCACCGTTATTGCTGCTATGGCTCATCATCTGGAGTCGTTTTGCGGTGGTTTATATTGACCGTTACGAAGAGCCCTATTTGTTAAGCGTGTTCGGTGACAGCTATAGTCAATACTGCCAAACCACACCACGCTGGTGGCCGCACATTAAAAAACCAACCAGCGTTACCTAACCCCTCAGTGTTTTAGCAATATCAGCCACTACCTGCATTAGCCTATCCAGCGCCCCCTGATTAGTATGCAGCACTTGATAACCTGCTTTCTGCATGGCTTGGTACAGCTCTTGATTGTGCCACAGCTGCTCGACTGCAGCAGCTAGCTCGCCAGCATCCTTTACTTCACGCAAAGCACCTGCCTGCTGCATTTGCCCGACAATATCCAAAAAATTAAAATAATGCGGTCCGCAAATGACTGGCTTACCCAGCGCTGCTGGCTCCAACACATTGTGCCCACCATGCGCCACCAAACTACCACCGACAAACGCCACATCAGCCAGCGCATACAACAACAGCATTTCACCCATGGTGTCGCCCAACAACACCTGATGCACGGCCTGCACCCGCTCGTACCCAGAGCGACGCACTGTTTTTAATCCCTGCTCTATGCACAACTGGTACACGGCATTAAAACGCTCTGGATGGCGCGGCACTAAAATCAGCAAGGCATCGGGAAAGTCGGCTAACAGCTGCCGGTGCGCCCGAAGAATCGGCAAGTCTTCGCCATCGTGGGTACTGGCTGCCATCCAAATCGGTCGCTGCGTATTTTCCCAGCTTGCTTTTAGTCCAACCGCCTGCTCAAGCAACTGATTATCAATATGTAAATCAAACTTGATTGAACCCGTCACATGTACCGCCTCTGCGCGCGCACCTAAAGCGATAAAACGCTCGGCCTCTATCTGGGTTTGTACGGCCAATCCACTCATTCGCGCCAGCATCGGCGCTGTTAGCTTAGGGAAGCGCCCGTAACCACGCGCCGAGCGTTCTGATAATCGCCCATTCGCTAGCATCACTGGAATACCCATTGTAGCGCACTGCTCAATATGGTTAGGCCAAAGCTCAGTTTCCATCACAATGGCTAAACAGGGTTGTAGGTGACGCAAAAACCGTCTGGCCATACAGGGCAAATCATAGGGCATATAGCAGTGCTGTACCTGTTCACCAAACATAGCTTGAATGCGCTCTGACCCTGTAGGCGTCATGCAGGTCATTGTAATAGGCAAGCCTGGATAACTCTCTTGTAGCGCGCGTACCAAAGGCGCAGCGGCGATACTTTCCCCCACTGACACTGTATGCAGCCAAATACCACCCTGCCTAAAGCGGGGCAAGGCAAAGGCAAAACGCTCCGCAATGCGCTGGCGATACGCAGGCGCTTTACGACTACGCAGTAATAACCGTAACAACACAATGGGTAAGGCAAGGTAAAAAAGCAGGCTATAGAGGGGTCTGTTCATGGCGCAATTTTAGGTAACTCGCCCGGGGTTGTCTATGCGCTCAAGCGATTCACCGCTCTGGATAACGCAAGCTGCCCAGAAGATAGACTGCTCCCGGCTACAGACTAGTCGGCACATTTATTGCAACAATTCAGCGACCGTCAATACCACAGCCATAGAAGGAGTAGTGCATGAACAGTCTTGACCCCATCATGCAGATCACCATTAACCAACAAAAACACAACAAGCGCGACACCGCAGTAGACGCACAACCAAGCGCGGAAAGCTTTGCCGATGTGATGCAGCAAACACAGCAGTCAGCCGCTAAGCCAGCTTCTGCTACACAAGAGAGTCTTAAAACTGCACAACCTGAAAAAACAGAACGCAACGTGGTCAATGAGTTTCTGGAGTGGATGCAAATGACGCCTGCTGAAAAGCTACGCGACCGAATTCTGAAGGAGCTAGGCCTCACTGAAGCGGACTTAGAGACGATGGACCCAGAGCAACGGGGGAAAATTGAAGCGCTGATTGCGCAAAAAATCCGCGAAGAACAAGAGCTGCAAAACAGCCAAAAAGCAGCTAAAGAGGACAACAAGCTGTTTGGCGCCTAAATGCACACGCAGGGTTTTTCGCTATACTAGGACGTCCAAACCCGTAACAGGAAGCAGCATGTCCAGCACCCTCACCACAGACATAGCCATTATTGGCGGCGGTATCGCCGGCTTGTGGCTCAATGCCCGTTTGCGCCAGCAGGGCTTTAACACCCTACTTGTGGAACAACACCAGCTTGGCGGTGGGCAATCGGTCTGCTCACAAGGCATTATCCACGGCGGCACTAAGTATGCGTTACACGGCGCGCTAACTGGCTCATCTGAAGCCATTGCCGACATGCCTGAGCGTTGGCGCAAGGCGTTAAGCGGCGAAGGCGAGCTGGATTTGCGCGGCGTGCGCCTATTATCCGATGCACATTACCTGTGGTCGCCCGGCTCTATTGCCAGCAACATGACCAGCTTTTTGGCCAGTAAAGCCATGCGCGGCCGCGTCGATGCGGTCAAAGGCGAACAACTGCCACCCGCGCTGCAAGACAAAGGCTTCAAAGGCCGCGTCTACCGCTTAGCCGAACTAGTGTTTGATGTGCCCAGCTTGGTCAAGCGTTTAACTGAACTGGCCGGTAATTCTTTATTGCACAGCCCCAAGCTGTCGCCGCTGTTTGATGCCCAGCAGCAACTCATTGGTTTACAGGCCGGCGAGGTGCGCATTCAAGCACAGCGTTATATTCTTTGTGCCGGCGAAGGCACTCAAGACGTGCTCAACCAGCTGCATATCGACAAGCCGCAACAGCAAGTGCGCCCTTTGCACATGGTGCTCGTCAAAGGCGCCGCGTTAAAACCGATTTATGCCCACTGCTTAGGTGCGGGCAGCAAGCCGCGCATTACCATTACCACCCACTCTGCGCCCGATGGTGATTGGGTTTGGTATCTAGGCGGTAATTTGGCCGAAGCCGATGGCGTCGCCCGTGATGAAGCGGCACAAATCAACGCTGCCCAGCGTGAGTTGCGCGAACTCATGCCTTGGTTGGAGCAAACAGGTCTTGAGTGGCGCTGCGCTAGAATTAACCGCGCCGAACCCGCGCAAAACAATCTGGTACGGCCTGACACCGCTTTCTTAGCGGAACGCGGCCAGGTGCTGGTGACTTGGCCGACTAAACTGGCTTTAGCGCCTGACTTGGCGGATAAAGTCATTAGCAGCCTCACGCAACAGGGCATCCAGCCCACAGCAAAGCCTGTATCACTCGCATTACCTCAACCATCTATAGCCCTCGCCCCTTGGGAGCATCTTTTCAATGAGTAATTTGCACGACTTTTATCGCCCGCTTGGACAGTTCGGCCCGCTGGTTTCACCCCTAGGATTAGGCACGGTCAAGCTGGGACGCAATCAAGGGGTTAAATACCCCGCGGGGTTTAATTTGCCCGATGATGCCAGCGCTTTGTATTTACTCGCACAAGCCAAAGACCTCGGCATTAACCTACTCGATACCGCGCCAGCCTATGGCATCAGCGAAGAGCGCTTAGGCACTCTGTTGCAGGGGCAGCGTCAAGATTGGGTAATTGTCAGCAAAGTAGGTGAAGAGTTTGAAGAGGGGTGCTCTTGGTTTGATTTTAGCGCCACGCATACCCGCTTTTCGGTTGAGCGCAGTCTTAAGCGCCTCAACACAGACTATTTGGATATGGTCTTAGTGCACTCGGATGGCGATGACCTGCAGGTACTACAGCACACTGATGTCTACAGCACCTTGGCACAACTGAAGCAAGAAGGAAAAATCGGTCAGTTTGGTTTTTCCGGCAAAACCATTGCCGGCGGCTTGCTCGCGCTAGAACTCGGTGACTGCGCCATGGTGACTTTTAACCTAAACGAGCAGGATGAAAAACCGGTCTTGGATTACGCCGCCGAGCATGGCAAAGCTATTTTGATTAAAAAAGCCCTCGCCAGTGGGCATATTTGCTTAGACCCCAGCATCAACCCTATCCGCGCCAGCTTTGATTTGGTTCTAGGTCACCCCGGCACCACCAGCGCGGTAGTCGGCACCATCACCCCGAAACACCTACACGAAAACGTGACACAGGCGATAGCCGCCCTAACCGCAGCCATCCGATAACCAAAAAACACAATGCGAGCTATCTGCTCTGTAGGAACGCAACTTTAAAAGGCATACCAGCGCAACAACCACACTACTGTAGGAGCGCATTTTTAGCGCGATTGGGCTAAAGCCAAGCTCGACAGTTTTTAAGACTTACTGGTTTGCTGAATTTTCTCTACGATGGCGGTCGTGGAGCTGTTTTCGACCAAGCCCAGTACGCGCACTTCGCCACCGTAGCCATATACGATATCCGCGCCTACTACCTGCTCAACCCCATAATCACCGCCCTTGACCAGCACATCAGGCTGCAGCACGCGTAGCAAGCCTTCTGGGGNNGCCTTCTGGGGTATCCTCAGCAAAGCTCACCACCCAGTCCACTGCGCCCAAACCAGCCAGTACCGCCATACGACGCTCGACTGTATTAATCGGGCGGCCCGGGCCTTTTAAGCGCGTTACCGATGCATCGCCATTGACGGCAACAATTAAACGATCTCCTTGCTCACGCGCTTGCTCTAAATAACTCACATGCCCCGCATGCAAAATATCAAAACAACCATTGGTAAACACCACTCGCTCACCTTGAGCTTTAGCATCGGCGACAGCAGCCTGCAATTGCTGTAAGCCCAGCACACCTCGCCCCGACGCCAGTTCACCCTGCAACACGCGTCTCAGCTCAGGCGCACTAATCGCCGCCGTACCTAGCTTGCCGACCACGACTCCAGCCGCCAAGTTGGCCAAGTGCATAGCTTCTGGCATGCCTTCGCCAGCCGCCAGCGCCGTAGCTAATGTGGAAATCACTGTATCGCCAGCGCCTGTTACGTCAAACACTTCACGCGCTTGGGCAGGCAAATGAATCACTGGCTGCTCGGCACGAATCAAGGTCATACCCTGCTCGCCACGGGTGATCAACAAAGCTTCTAGCTGTAAATCCATAAGCATCTGCACGCCACGCTCGATAAGCGCCTGCTCATCAGCACACTCACCCGCCACGGCTTCAAACTCAGCCAAATTAGGCGTAAGTAACGTTGCGCCACGGTAGATAGAAAAATCCTGCCCTTTAGGATCAGCCAACACCGCGACACCCTTGGCTTTAGCCGCTTGAATCAACTGCTGATGATTTTGCAAACTGCCTTTGCCGTAATCCGACAACACCAATACTTTGACTTTATCTAACAAACCTTCGACGGTGGCCAATAAGGCGGCAGTATCCGTGTTAAAGCACTCTTCAAAGTCCATACGTAATAACTGCTGTTGGCGGCTCATCGCACGTAATTTAACAATGGTCGGCTGACCTGCCGCTTGCTGGAATTCAGTACGCACCCCAACCGAATGCAGCTGTTCAGCCAGTGCCGCGGCAGCTTCATCTGCACCTGTCACACCAACCAGATAGGCGGGTGCGCCCAAAGCGGCAATGTTGAGCGCCACGTTCGCCGCCCCACCCGGACGGTCTTCCGTGCGTGTTACTTTGATAATCGGCACCGGTGCTTCTGGTGAAATACGCGACGTGCTGCCATACCAATAACGATCCAGCATCACATCCCCCACCACTAACACTGGGGCTCGATCAAAGGGTGGAAAGGATTGCATAGAAGCTCCGAACAGTGAAAAAATAGATTTTAACATAACAGCATATGCGGCTCTGCATTTTTGCGTCGGTCGTACGCCGCTGGGATGCTTGGTAATAGGTAATAGAATAACTGTTGGGCTTTTAACTTAACAGCGCCACCACCAAGGGCAACGCCACAGCGGTAATCACACCCATCATGCTCATTGCCAGCGCAGCAAACGCACCTTGTTCCTCACCCTCTTGCAAACAGCGCGCAGTTCCAATGGCGTGCGCAACCATGCCCAGCGCCATCCCTACAGCAGCCGGATGAACAACACGAAACAAGCGCAGCAACTCCACGCCAAATATTGCTCCTAACATGCCGGTAATCATGACAAAAACAGCTGCCAAAGATGCTGACCCGCCTATCTGTTCGGCCACGAGCATGGCAATAGGCGTAGTCACAGACTTAGGCGCCAACGCCATCACAATCATGTGCTCTGCCCCCATCAGCCAAGCAATGCCCACGCCTAGCACTGTGGCAAAGGTACCAGCCACCAATAACGTGATCAGCGTCGGCAGCAATACTTGCCGTACACGTTTAATGTTTTGATACAAAGGCACAGCCAAGGCTACCGTCGCTGGCCCTAACAACAGGGTTAGCAACTGAGTGTTATTTTTGTACAGCTGATAGTCCATCCTCAGCAGTACTAGAGTACCAACCAGCAGCAATACCGCGACCAGCAGCGGCTGCAACAGCATTAGTTTTGTTCTGGCATAAAGTGCTTGCGCTAGTTGATACACCGCTAGAGTCAAGCCTACAGAGAATAATGGATGCTCCAGAACCACGTTTAAGGCACCCTGCCAATCCAGACTCATGCCTGCTCCTTACGTTTTTGTTGCCGCTCAATAAGCTTCTGCATTAACCAACCAGCAAAAACAATAGAAACCGTAGCTGAAAGCGTGAGAGCTACGGCAATGGGCCAAATATCAACGATAATGTCGTTAAAATGCACCAACACGCCGGCCACGGGTGGCAATAATAAAACCGGCAAATAACGCAGTAATCCTGTTGCTGCTTCATTGATGGGTTGGTTAACCTTGCCTACCACCAGCAAGTAAACAAACAACAGCACCAAACCAATAATTGGACCAGGTAAAACTGGCAAAATTAAAACGTTCAAAGCACTACCCAGTAATTGAAATAGCACTAATACAGTTAGTCCGCGTAACAGCATGCGTCATCACCTTTATAACAAACAAATTATAACTTTAAATCCCGCATCGTCCCAACCAAAAAGCTTGCGCAGCTAGACAGCGGTAGGCTTAGTTAATCCAGACTGCACGAGCAATTGCGGCGGTGTTAAGGGCTGATCGTTCCAACTCATCGCATAGGGCCACAGGTTTTGTTGACTCTGCATTTGTTGCCATAGCTTGGCAAAGCATTGCTGGCGCTCAGGGTGCACATCTTGTGGAGCCAGCAACGCTAAAGGCCAGAGCACAAACGCATTGTGCAGTATTTCCCCGCGCGGCAGTCTCACACCTTCACAGCAACCCACCTCTTGCCCATAGAGCAGTAAATCAATATCTAGCGGCAAACTCACCCGGCTCTTCGAATCACGCCCATGACACAGCTCGATATTTTTTAAACAACTCACCAAATCAGCAATTGGCAAGTTGGTTTTCAGCCCAACTACCATATTTAAAAAACAATCGCTGCAAATACCCACCGGCTCACTTTCAAAAACGGGCGAGCAGCTAAGTTCACCAAATAGCTTTTTCAGGCTATCAAGTGCAGCACATAGGTGGGCTTCGCGCTCGATGTTACTGCCTAGGCCTAAATAAACTTGGGTTAGCGACATCCGCGCTCAATCTCCACACCTACACCTGCAGCCTTAGGTATGGCTGCAGGTTTAGTTATTTTCAATCTTAACCATGGCATGGCAAACTCTTTTAGCAGCAACTGCGCCAAGCGCTCGGCAAAAGTTTCCACCAACTCAAAAGCATGTTGCGCAGCAAATTGCTCAACCCGCTGGCAAACAGCTGAATAATCCAATGCCAAACTGAGCTGATCGTCTTCAGCTGCAGGTTGATTATCCCAAGCCATGGCTAAATCTATCAGCAATTTCTGTGTGCCCGTACGCTCCCAGTCATAAACACCAATGACGGTATCCACCTGCAGCTGCTCAATAAAAACCCTATCCACTGTACTGTTACCCCGTTAGAATCAAGCTCTCACCGTCTGGACTCTGGTTAATGTTCATTGTACTTTTCCTTTGCGCCTATCTGTTAGGCTCCATTTCCTTTGCAGTGTTACTCAGTCGGTACTACGGCACTGCTGATCCTCGCCAACTGGGCTCAGGCAATCCTGGTGCCAGCAATATGTTTCGTGTCGCAGGCAAACGCTTGGCGATTCTGACTTTTCTCGGTGACTTAAGCAAAGGCTTGCTGCCTATTTTACTGGCCAGTTGGCTAGGCTTTACCCAGCACGAGCAGGCTTGGATCGGTTTGGCTGCTGTCGTTGGTCACCTCTACCCTGCGTTTTTTAGACTTAAAGGCGGTAAAGGCGTATCTACTACCGCTGGAATGTTGTTAGGCCTGTATCCGCCGGCAGCTTTATTAGCACTCTCAGTTTGGCTACTCACTTTTTACCTAACTCGCACCAGCTCACTCGCGGCATTAAGCGCCCTACCCCTGACATTACCTTTATTGGCATGGCAACAGCCTCAGGCTTTGCTGCCCGCTAACTTATTAACTCTACTGCTTGTTTGGCGTCATAGGTCCAACTTAAAGGATTTACTTGCTGGAACTGAACGCCGTTTTTAAAGCGGAACTAACTCGGTCATCGGCCAGCGGGCACGCACATTAATCTCTAAACCTTCACACTGTCCCGCCAATAAACGCTGGCAGCCGGCATAGGCAATCATGGCGCCGTTATCGGTACAAAAACGTGGCCTAGCATAAAACACTTTACCGCCCAGTTTTTTAAGCATGCTCTCTAAAGACACACGCAGCGCTTGGTTCGCACTCACTCCCCCTGCAATCACCAAACTATTCAACCCCGTTTGCTCCAGCGCACGGCGACACTTTATGGTGAGTGTATCCACTACCGCTGCTTGGAACGCATGAGCCAGATCAGCCTTGGTTTGCTCGCTATCATCGCCTTGTGCCACGGATTTTTGCCACGCATTCAGCGTTGAGGTTTTTAATCCACTAAAACTAAAATCCAAACCGGGACGGTCAGTCATCGGTCGAGGCAATTTAAATCGCTTAGCCACGCCCTGTTCAGCCATGCGCGCAATTTCTGGTCCACCCGGATAGTTTAATCCGAGCATCTTGGCGGTTTTATCAAAGGCTTCACCGGCAGCATCATCAATGGATTCGCCAAGTAACTGATAACGCCCAATGCCATCCACCCTCACCAACTGGGTGTGGCCACCGGAAACCAACAGCGCAACAAAAGGAAATTTAGGCGGATGCTCTTCCAACATCGGCGCCAGCAAGTGCCCTTCCATATGATGCACACCAATGGACGGCACATCCCAAGCAAAAGCCAACGCCTGCGCGCAGGACGCGCCTACCAACAAAGCACCCACTAATCCTGGGCCTGCCGTATAGGCAATGCCGCCAATGTCCTTTGCCTCATGGCCTGCATCCGCCAGCACTTGTTGGATCAGCGGTAACGTGCGCTTAACATGATCACGTGAAGCCAATTCCGGCACGACGCCGCCAAATACGCGGTGCAAATCAATTTGACTAAATAAAGCATCCGCCAATAAACCGCGTTCACTGTCATACAATGCCACGCCTGTCTCATCACAGGATGTTTCCAGCCCTAACACCAACATTTTAGCAACCCAGTCAAAACAGAAGAGGCATAATAAACCCATATTTGTGTTACAGCCATCTTTTCAGCCAGAATCAAAGACGAATAACCCATCAAGACCGATGCCCAGATGGGTAATACTTCTGCGCCCTATAGGGATCCACATGAGCGGACAATTTAAACTGCTAAAGCAAAAACGCTTTGCGCCATTGTTTATCACCCAGTTTTTGGGCGCGTTTAATGACAACCTGTATAAAAATGCGCTCGTTGTTTTACTCACCTTTCAATCGGCACAGTGGACTTCTTTAGCGCCGGAAATCATGGTCAACATTGCCGCAGGAGTTTTTATTCTGCCGTTCTTTCTCTTCTCAGCGACGGCAGGGCAACTGGCTGACAAGTACGACAAAGCCGCATTAGCACGCCTGACCAAACTACTGGAAATCTTGATCATGCTGGTTGCTGCGGCTGGCTTCTGTTTTTCCAGCCTGTCGACTTTAATGAGCGCGTTATTTTTACTGGGCTTGCAGTCCACCCTGTTTGGTCCGGTTAAATACTCCATCTTGCCGCAACATCTCAAGCGCAACGAGCTGCTCGGCGGCAATGCACTGGTCGAGGCTGGTACCTTTGTGGCTATCTTAATCGGTACTCTCACCGGTGGATTACTAGCAGGCATGGGCAATGCACCTATTTGGATTGTCGTTGGCGGACTGCTAGTAGCTATTGTTGGCTATTTGAGCAGCCGCAAAATCCCACCGGCACCAGCGCCGGCCCCTGAATTACGCATCAGCCTCAATCCCATTACTGAAACGCTACGCAATATTGGTTTTGCGCGACAAAACCGCACTATATTTTTATCTATTCTCGGCATTTCTTGGTTCTGGCTGTACGGTGCACTGTTTCTGACGCAGTTGCCGGGCTTAACTAAAAACGTCTTGGGTGGTGACGAGATTTTGGTCACTACACTGCTGGCCATTTTCACTCTAGGCATTGGTTTAGGGTCGCTGTTGTGCGAGCGTTTGTCTAACAACCAAGTGGAGATTGGCTTAGTACCCTTTGGCTCCATCGGCCTGACCTTATTTGGTTTGGATTTATTTTTTGCCGCGCCTATAGGCCTTGCTGGCGAGACCTTACACAGCCTTGGTTTTTTGCTCGGCCATGGAGCCGTGTGGCGGGTTTTCTTTGACCTTTTTATGCTGGGCGTGTTTGGTGGTTTTTTTATCGTGCCCTTGTATGCGCTCGTGCAAATGCGCAGCGCAGAAAAGAGTCGTGCGCGCATTATTGCGGCCAATAACATCCTTAACGCCCTGTTTATGGTGCTAGGCGCCATCGCCGCGGTTATCTTGCTAACGGCTGGCGTCTCTATCCCCACTCTTTTTGCGATAGCCGCGCTCATCAATGCCACGGTAGCCATCTACATTTACAGCCTAGTGCCAGAGTTTTTTATTCGTTTTATCGCTTGGCTGCTTATTAAAGCCATCTACCGCCTACGCATCAGCGGCAAGCAGCACATTCCCGAGTCAGGCCCAGCCATCTTAGTCGCCAATCACGTCAGCTTTGCCGATGCGGTTATTCTGATGGGCTCATCGCCACGCCCGATACGCTTTATCATGGATCACCGTATATTTAAGACACCGATACTGGGTTTTATTTTCCGCCATAGCGGTGCTATTCCAATTGCCCCAGCCAAAGAAAACGCGCAGCTCATGGAACAAGCCTTCCAACACGCCAGCGCAGCACTGGATAACGGTGAGCTGGTAGGTATTTTTCCCGAGGGCGCCATCACCCGCGATGGCGAGATGCAGCCCTTTAGGCCTGGTATTAGCCGCATCCTGCAAGCCAACCCTGTACCCGTAGTCCCCATGGCTCTGTCAGGGCTATGGGGTAGCTTTTTTTCACGTATTGACGGCTCAGCAATGAAAAGCCCATTTCGCCGAGGCGCTTTCTCGCGTATCGACCTGCATATTGGTCCAGCCGTAGCCGCGACAAATGCCTCTCCCGAGACGCTGTACGCGAAAGTATTGGCTTTAAGGGGCGAACGGCAATAGAATGTCACTTTTAGCTGCCTACGTTCTTTTGTCAGCTCTGAAACCCTCCATGCCCAGCTAATTATTTAAAGCGTCCCTTTGCTTTTTGTAAAGAAACTAGGTACTATCTGCAACCCTTAAAACGCGGTGTGCGTTAACTCCAAGTTAATTGAGGAGCAAGCACATCAACCACCGGACACAGATGAAGGTACGAATTGAATGCCAGCTGTCAAACTAAAAGACAACGAACCATTTGACGTTGCCCTGCGTCGCTTCAAACGCGCCTGCGAAAAAGCCGGTGTACTTGCTGAAGTGCGCAGTCGCGAATTTTATGAAAAGCCAACTGCAGAGCGTAAGCGCAAAGCGGCAGCTGCCGTAAAGCGTCATGCCAAAAAAGTACAACGCGAACAACGTCGCCGCGAGCGTCTATACTGAGTTATAGATATTCGCAGCCAAAAAACCCGGACTTGTCCGGGTTTTTGCGCTCTAGCACAACTATTTTCTGTAACCATCACTCCCAAGCACAACACACAAGTAGCCCATGGCCGGTTTAATACCCCAAGACTTTATCGACGATTTGCTACACCGCACTGATATTATTGATGTGGTGAGTGAGCGTGTGCAGCTAAAAAAGTCAGGCCGCAATTACACCGCATGCTGCCCATTCCACCAAGAAAAAACGCCCTCTTTCAGCGTTAGCCCAGACAAGCAGTTTTATTACG